>Ga0181516_10000161_pt1 | contig 71028 bp, 37 predicted proteins | sample PEATcosm2014_Bin_25_FD_121104 | JGI IMG/M metagenome (GOLD analysis project Ga0181516, IMG submission 121104) | Peatland microbial communities from MTU Mesocosm Facility, Houghton, MI, USA - PEATcosm2014_Bin01_10_metaG | ecosystem: Environmental > Terrestrial > Soil > Wetlands > Peat | place...
GCAAAAACAAAGTTGCCGACTACAGTCTGCCACTTGCTGCTTAATTAAATAAGCAGCCGTCTTCCACGGCTTTGCCTTCGGGCTGTGAGCGGACGTCATTCAGAAGGCTGGCAAAAGCGGCTCGGTCCGGGCGGCAGATGCGAGATCAATCGGACTAGTCTATGGCGCATCTTGTCCGCTCTGAGCGTCCCAGGCGAACCCAAAATGGAACCGGACAAAGCATGAACACTCCTGGCTGACAGCGATTTCGGACGCGGGTTCGACTCCCGCCGCCTCCACCATAACCAAGTCCTTTCCTGCAATCTACTTAGCTTAAAGGGCCAATTCATTGGCGCCAATCGCCCATTAGACAAGCTCGAACAAAACTTCTTATCCCAGATAAACCTTTCCGCTGAGAGCACTTGGTTAATCTGATCGAACTTGGCTAGTTTGTCGGCACACCCTTATTTTACCCCATAAGAAAAATTGTTGACACAGAACACCATCCATGCCTAATATCCCAGACACGGAGAACTTCCCCTTTTTCCGAGTTCTCTGGCGAGGCAATCCAAAGGTCTCAAACAAAGATCAAGAGCCGGTGGCTGACAAGATGTTTTCCCCGAAGACTTGACTCAGGCTTCCCTGACTCACTGTTGGTTTTCTGCCGCACATGGAGTTTCAAATCTGGGCGCAATCTGCTCCGTTACCGGGGTTCGCTAGAACTGCGCAGCAAGTTCATTCAGTCCAATTTCGCTGTTACGGGCTCTTTCGCAAGTGGCTTCACCAACTGCTCTTTTTTCTTGCGGCGGTATCGCAATTGCCGCCGCGGAAAAGTGGATAGGCAATCACTCAGCAGCCGGGCTCCCCCTGGCCAACTTAGTCGGAGGTTGACGTTATGGCATCATTCACGTACCCAGGTGTCTATATTGAAGAATTATCGAGTGGCCAGCACACCATCACCGGCGTGGCCACGTCGATTGGGGCTTTCGTCGGATGGGCTCCCAAAGGGCCTGTATCCGAGGCCGTGCTGGTGCAAAGCTGGTCCGATTTCCAGACGCAGTTTGGTGGGCTGGACTCTCGCAGTTGGCTCGGTTATGCGGTCAACCAGTTTTTTGCCAATGGTGGAAGCCAGACTTACATCGTCCGCCTGGTCTGGGATGGCACCATCCCTGGCGGCGTAAACAGTCCCGTCGCCTGCGCCACGGCCATTGCGGCGGGCGCTGGGTACGGTACAGCCATCATCACCGCGGCTTCAGGCGCGCTATCGGCCGCCATTTCGCTCGGGGTGGGAACACCTGTTCTGCAAAGCGTGTCTGTTCTGCCGGTGGGAGTTAACGCACCGCCCGCGGCAGCTCTGCTGCAACTGCCGCCTCTGCCGATGAACGCCACGTTGGCGCTGACGGCTAAAGGCAGCAACTCGGATGGCAGCACGCCCACGCTCTCCGGCGTCAACTGGGCTTCCAGCGATCAAAACATTCTGACTGTCTCGCCCTCAGGCCTGGTGACTGCCGGTACAACCGCCGGAACGGCAACCATTACGGCGACCTCTGGAATCATCTCCGGCAGCATCTCGCTTTCTGTCACGGCGGCCAGCGTCTCTTCGATCTCCGTTACGCCATCGTCGGTCGCTGTCGTGGCCGGGCAGACGGTGCAACTGGCCGCGACCGCCAATTACTCCGACGGAACCGCGCCGAATATCACTGCCATAGCAGCATGGACCGCCAGTCCTGCCGCCAGCGTCACATTCGTCTCGACTCCGGCGGTTCCTCTTGCCCCGGCGCAGTTTGAGGCTTTGCTGGTCACCGCCGCTCCGGCGCCGATTACCGCCTGGTCCATCACGAACAATGTTGCAACCTTCACAGCGGCAAACAGCTTTTCATCGGGCGAAATGGTGATTCTTTCCGGATTTTCGACGAGCACTTTCTTCAATGGCGTGGCTGTCACAGTGCTCGCAAACGGACTCTCAGGAACTTCATTCGAAGTGAATTTCACCCATTCCAATGGCTCCGCCGCAGAGGCAGGATCAGCCTCTTCCGGGATTTCTGCCGCCTTTCCCAGCGCTTTCACGCTGCCCGCGTCACCCACGGCGAACGGGGCTACACTCTCGATTGCCGCGGCTGAGATCACAGCGCTTGCCATCGCGCCGGCCAATGCTACCGTGCCGCTTCCCGCCGACCTTGAAGGTCCAGAGGTGGAGCCGACCAACTTTACCGTCTCCAGCACACTCTCCACTGGCGCGGCAGGGCCGGTTCCTACGGTGACATGGGCCTCCAGCAACCCTGCGGTTGCAACCATTATTGCCAATACCGGAGCGCTGACGGTTCTCACCACTGGCACAACCACAATCACCGCCACCTATACTCCGGCTGCTCCAGCCGCGCCCATTGTGGCTTCAACCAGCCTGACTGTCAGCCCTGCCCATTTAGCCGCGATCAGCGTAACGCCAAATACGCTCACCCTGGCGGCCGGACTGACACAGCAATTGACGGTTACCGGCACCTTCGACGATGGCAGCTTTGTCAACATGACCGGCTATGCCACATGGAATTCCTCCTCCAACGCCAATGCGACCGTCTCCGCTACCGGACTGGTCAAGGGCGTTACCGGCAGCACTACGGCGACCATCACCGCCTCCTGGCTGGGCATCGACTCCACGGTCGCCGTGACCATCGCGCCGCCGATCCCAGAGTCCCTGGCGATCACGACAACGCCCGCGAATACGACCTCGATCGCGCCGGGACAGAATCTCTCGCTGGTAGCCACAACAACCTATTCGGATTCCAGCACTTCTGTGGTCACGGGGTCCGCATCGTGGAGCAGTTCGGCTCCATCGCTGATCTCGATTGCCGGCCCCGGCGTGGTTGCGGCCTCGGCTATGGCAGGCGGCGCGTTGACGCTCTTTGCCGCCAGCCCCGGCCTCTGGGCCAACAGCCTGTATCTCAGCATCGGCGTTCTTCCCGCGCCCAACAACAACCGCTTCAACCTGCTCTTGCAGCAGAAGGGCGCAACCGGGCAACTGACAACACTGGAAAGCTATGTCAATCTCTCCGTGTCGCCTGCCGATCCGAATTACGTTGTTACGGTGATTAACAACGACTCCAACTACATCACCTTCACCAATCCGGCAACCGGGCTCAATGTGATTCCCACGGCCGCTCCCGCTGCCACGGCATCGCCGGTTGCCTTCAGTGGCGGCGCGGATGGAACGGTCCTGACGCCCACCGACCAGAACTTCGAGCTGGCGCTTCTGTCGCTCTCCAACCAAAGTGCCGGAATCAACCTCCTGGACCGCGTTGACATCTTCAATCTGCTCTGCGTTCCCGGTGAGACGGATGCGGCTACCATCTCCACGCTGCAAAAGTACTGCGCCGGCAAGCGCGCTTTCTTCATCGTGGATTCGCCGCAACTCGCCACCATCTCCGGGCTGATGCAGAGCGGGCCGGCGGGCACGCCATTGGGCACTGGCAGCATTACCGGCGAGTACGCGTCCAACTCGGCCTACTACTTCCCGTGGATTCAGGCGCCGGACCCGCTGGTCGGCAATCGTCCCACGCTCTTTCCACCCTGCGGATTTGTGGCGGGCATCTATGCCGCTACCGATGCCAGCCGCGGCGTCTGGAAGGCTCCAGCCGGCATCAACGCGGGCTTTACCGGAAACACCGGCCTGCAGTACGTACTCACCGACGATGAGAATGGCACGCTGAACACCCAGGCGGTCAACTGCAGCCGCCAGTTCAAGGTGTATGGCGATGTAGTCTGGGGCTCGCGCACATTGGCGGGCAACGATCAGGCTGGCTCGCAGTGGAAGTATGTGCCGATCCGCCGCCTTGCGCTCTTCCTTGAATCGAGCCTCTTTGACGGCACTCAATGGGTCGTCTTTGAACCCAATGACGAGACCCTCTGGGGTCAGGTGCGGATGAATGTTGGCACCTTCCTGCAAGGACTGTTTCTGCAGGGAGCCTTTGCCGGCAGTACTCCGCAGCAGGCGTACTTTGTGAAGTGCGATGGGGAGAACAACCCTCCGGCCAGCATTGCGCTGGGCGTGGTGAATATCCTGGTTGGCTTTGCTCCCTTGTACCCGGCTGAGTTCGTCGTCATTCAGATTCAGCAAATCGTTGCGCAGGCCTCATAAGCGGCGTAGATCCTACCCCCAAGGAGAATGAAGATGGCAATTTTCCCCGCAAATCCCTCGCGTTTGGATGCATACAAAAACTTCAAGTTCCGCTTGAAGTGGGATGGCCAGTATGTGGCTGGCATCAGCAAGATGAGCGCGCTCAAGCGCACCACGGAAGTGGTCTCGCATCGCAGCGGCGGCGATCCATCCACCGACCACAAGTCTCCCGGCAGAAACAAGTACGATGCCATTTCTCTGGATCGTGGACTAACCCAGGATAAGAATTTCCACCTTTGGGCTGGGTTGGTCTGGAACTTCGGTGCCGGTCTCGGTTCCGAAGTCTCGCTGGCAAACTTTCGCAAGGATATCTACCTTGAGTTTTACAACGAAGCCGGCCAGTTGGTAATGGCGTACAAGATCTTTCGTTGCTGGGTCTCTGAATACCAGGCGATGCCCGATCTGGACGCCAACGCCAATGCCATCGCCATCGAGCACATCAAACTGGAAAATGAAGGCTGGGAGCGCGACACCAGCGTCACCGAGCCGGTTGAGCCAACTCTGAGCATTGTGGCTACCTAATATGCGCGCTCTATCCCAAGCCGATTGCCTCGTCTTGTGGGAGAGCGGCCAGGGGCTTCACCCCATCGATCAGGGGCTGCTCGCAGTCAACGCCGTGTTTCCCGAGACGCGCGACGAGAGCGTTGCGGACTGGCCGCTGGGCCGCCGCAATCGTGCGCTCGTGCAGCTCTACTGCGCCAATTTCGGATCGAAATTGAGCGGCTGGACCAGTTGCCGCCAGTGCGGTGAAAAACTGGAATTCGCTGCCGACGGAATGACCATGGCGCAAATTGCGCTGGAGGACACCGCGCCGGTTGTGTCGGAGTCGGGCCGCAGCTTTCGTCTGCCTACCAGCCGCGATCTAGCGCGCATCGCGGCAGAATCCAATGCCAGCGCAGCTATTCCGCTCTTGCTGAATCTTTGTCTTGTCTCGCAAGAGGATTCCGGACACCCAGCCTCATTGATCGAGTGGAGCGATGAGGAGCTCGACCGGATCGGCAATCGACTAGCTCAGGCCGACCCGCTGGCGGAGATCCTGCTGGACTTCGAGTGCCCGGTCTGCAAGGAGTCGTTTACCGAGGCGCTCGATCTGGCCTCCTTCGTCTGGTCGGAGTTGGAGGGCCGCGCGCGGCGGCTCCTCTTCGATGTGCATACGCTGGCCAGCGCCTACGGCTGGAGCGAAGCGGAGATTCTTTCGCTCAGCCAGCAGCGGCGCAACTTCTATCTGAAGCAGGTGCAGTCATGAGCGGATTTCTGCAACGCCTCACCAGCTCGGCGATTCGGCGGCAGACCAGCCTGCATCCTCTGGTGGCTCCGGTCTATGCAGCCGCGCGCCGCGATGAAGCCCCTGCTTTGCAGTTTCCAGAGGAGACGCGGACGGTTATTTTTCGGCCTTCGGAAGGCGCGGCCGAAAGAGTGCAGTCGCCGGCTTCGCATCCTTCGCGCGAGGCATCCTTCCAATCGCCCGCGTCTCTTGAAAACGCGCGGGGAGTGCGCTCGGACTTCGCGCAAGAGACGTCTTCCGCAAACTCCGCCGCATCGCATTCGAGATTGCGAACAAATCCGTCCGGCATCGAAAACTCGATTCTTGATTTCTTCGATAGCGGAGCCTTTCAGCCGCTCCTGGCGCGGTCTTCCGATTTGCATCGAGAATCCAAATCGGTTTCAGAGCCGCCGTCTGAGCATACAACCGCCGATCTTCCAGCGGGAAAGACTACCGGCGATTCGCCTCCGCGCGGCTTCAAATTCGCAAACGATTCCACAGCGGAAACGCGCTTCGAATCGCGCGCCTGGCGATATGAGCCGCTCATCCCCGCGGGAACGCCAATGCCACCGCCATCCGCCGAAGCCGCGCAGGCTCCGCGCCCCAGCGAACCGGCGCGATTCACTCCTGAGTTGCAGGCCGCCTCGCGCCTGGCCGCGGCTAGCGATGCGCTCACCCTCCGCAATGCGGCCGACACGATGGCCGCGCGGATGAGATCGCCGATTCAACCCGAAGACATTCAGATTCACATCGGCCGCATTGAAGTCATTGCCGTGCCTCCGCCCGCGCCGCGCCCTGCCGCCACTCCCCAGCGCAGAGGCCAGTCCCTCGATGAGTATCTCAGCGGCTCCAACGGGAGGTCCAGATGAGCAACGCACTGGCCATCGCTGGAGTTTCAGCGGTTCTGCAGTTTTATTTGAACAATATGTACAGCAATCTGTCGGCGATGTTTGGCGGCACCATCGCTCTCAGCGCGCAGGCGCCGGACCTGGTGCAGAGCCGGTTTTCAAATCTCACGGCGACGGAAAATCAGGTCAATCTTTTTCTGCATCAAGTCACCTATAACCCTGCCTATCGCAATATGTCTCTGCCGTCGCTGGCTTCAGACGGCGCAACCCTGCGTCAAAGCCCGCCTCTGGCTCTCGACCTGCATTATCTTTTGACCGTCTACGGTTCCGCTGACTGGCAGGCCGAGGGCTTGCTAGGCCATGCGCTGATGATGTTTCATCAAAACCCCATCATCGCGCGCGCTGACATCACGTATGCCTTGAATAATCTTCCCGTCGGCAACAATCTCAGCGCGGCGCTGGCCAACTGCGGCCTGGCCGACCAGTTCGAGATGATCAAGATCATTCCCGCTACCCTGGGCCGCGAAGAGATGGCCTGGCTGTGGACCGCGCTCAAGGCCGACTATCGCCCCACTTTTCCATTCCAGGTTTCCGTGGTTTTGATGCAGCCGGATCAGAATGTTTCGCTGGCGCTGCCGGTTCTTTATCGAAAGTTTCAGGCCGTGGTCAGTCAGCCCGCGCAGATTCTGCAAGCGTCGCCGCCCAACAATCAACCGGCATTTTCACTCACCGATACGCTCACCGTCACCGGGGAGTTTCTCTCCAATGTCTCTCAAGTCGAGTTGGTGAACTCGCGCCTGGGAATCCAATTCACCGTTCCGGTAAGCAGCGTGACGGCGACCTCCTTCACCTGTGTTCCCGGCGCGCAGACCACTTATCCCAACGGCGTGCCAGCCGGCATCTATCAATTGAAAGCGCAGATTCTCGCGCCCAATTCAACCCCCGCTGAAGTCATCATTCAGCAGGCAACCAATGAACTTTCCGTGGCTCTTGCGCCCACGCTGATGGCGCAGGCCGTCGCTCTCACTCCCAACCCCGACGGCACTCCCACGGTTCTCGTCACCATTGACAACATCGCACCCGGTGTCTTCGAGGGCCAGACCGTGCAGCTTGCGCTGAGCAGCCAAACCGCGCCCCCCGCGCCCGGCGTGCTTTATTCCATCTCCGCCAGCCTGACCGCGCCGCCCTTGCCGGTGGGCCAGACCAGTTACACCTCGCTTACCTTCGTCTTTCCCAACACGCTGCCCGCCGGCCAAAGTTATCTTGGCCGCGTCATCGTGGATAGCGTCAGCAGCATCGTTGGAGTCAACTGGAATATCAACACGCCCAACCCGCCGGTCTTTACCGGTCCCACGGTGACCACATGATCGCCGAGCAAAACACGGTTGCGAGCTCCACTCCCTGGCAGGCGTTCAATCAGCGCATGTTGGTGCGGGAGTTTGCCGCGTTGCGCCGCCGCATGGAAGGCGATAGGGATAGGGATGAGGACGCATATGGAATTTCAGGCAGCGATGCGGCCTCTGAGAATCCGGCGGAGACCTCGGCCATCGACAGGCTCTCGGCAATCTTCAATCTCACTCTCTTTGAGCGGGAGTTGCTGCTGCTGGCCGCGGGTGTGGAGATGGACTCTGACCTGGCGGATCGATGTGCCCAGTTGACGGGTCGTTCCGGGGTCAGCGCGCAGCGCGGACTGGTCACTTTTTCTCTGGCCATGTCCACCCTTAGTGAGCCGCACTGGAGCGCTCTCTCCGCCTCAGCCCCGTTGCGCCGCTATCGCCTGCTTACTCTTGAACCGGACCGTGGACTGACCTCCGCGGGACTGCACATCGACGAGCGGGTTTTGAATTATCTGGCCGGCGTCAATCGCCTCGATACGCGCCTGGATGAAATGCTTTTTGCCAAGGCGCCGCCGGAGTGGCTCGATGAAGACCACTTCCAACTAGCCTCCAAACTTCTGCTCGATTTCGATCTCGATCTCGATTACGAGGAGGATGGCGTCGCCCGTCCTGTCCTGCATCTGTGCGGCGACGACGCGCTGGGCCAGGAGAGCGTGGCCTCCATGCTTGCTCATCGCAACGGCCGCAATCTCTTCATCTTGCGTCATGAAGACACGCCGGCTTCAAGCGCTGAACTGGAGCAGTTCATTCATCTCTGGATGCGGGAGAGGCTGCTGCTGCCTGCTTTTCTCTTATTGCAGTGGGGCCATGAATCGCCCAGCCCGCAGGCTCGGCAATTGGCCGAGAGAGTTCCCGGCGCATTGATGATTGCCAGCCGCGAATCGATTCGCCTGCACCGCGCCGTTGAAAGCCATGTTGTGAACAAGCCTTCCCCTGCCGCGCAGCAGAGGCTTTGGCTAGATGCAATGCGAGCTGCCGCAATGCGAGCTGCCGCAATGCGGGCTGCCGCATTTCGTTCTGCCGTTTTGGAAACCGGTGCCTTGCAAGCCGCCGCTCCAGTAGAGTCCACTCCCGTTGCCCCGGAATTTCTTGGCGAGGTTGCCGAACAGTTTCGCCTCAGCGCCGAAACCATCGTCTCGATTGCCGCCTCAGCCGCTTCAGCCCGCGTCGAACCCGGCGAGAATTCATCGCAGTTGAAGGAGCGCATCTGGAGCGCCTGCCGTGTTCATTCAAGGCCCCGGCTTGAAGGTCTCGCCGAGCAGATCGTTCCGGTTTCCACCTGGGACGATCTGGTTCTTCCCGACGCGCAGAAGCTCGTCCTGCGGCAGATTGCCGCGCAGTCGCGCAATCGCATGACGGTCTATGAGAACTGGGGATTCTCCGCGCGCGGACGCCGCGGCCTGGGGCTGAGCGCGCTCTTTGCCGGACCCAGCGGCACCGGCAAAACGCTGGCTGCCGAGGTACTGGCCCATGAGCTGCATCTCGACCTCTATCGCATCGATCTCTCTGCGGTGGTCAGCAAATACATCGGTGAAACGGAAAAGAATCTCCGCCAGGTCTTCGATGCCGCTGAGTGCGGAGGCTGCCTGCTGCTCTTCGATGAGGCCGATGCGCTCTTTGGCAAGCGGGCCGAGGTCAAAGACTCCCATGATCGCTACGCAAATATCGAAGTCGGGTATTTGTTGCAGCGCATGGAGAGCTTTCAAGGACTGGCCGTTTTAACCACGAATCTGAAATCTTCGCTCGACAAGAGTTTTCAGCGCCGGCTCCGCTTCACGGTCGATTTTCCCTTCCCGGATATGGCCCAGCGCCAGCAGATTTGGGAGCGCGTCTTTCCCGCGCAGACGCCCACGCATGAGCTCGACGCAACGCGCCTGGCCACCTTGAATATGACCGGCGGCAATATTCATAACATCGCTCTCAACGCCGCGTTTTTAGCCGCCGATGCGCGCCAGCCCGTCGGCATGAACCATATTCTTCAGGCCGCGCAACTGGAGGCCATCAAGACCGAGCGGCCCATCGCCGAGATGGAAGTCAGGAGGTGGGTATGAGCCGCTTCAATGTCACCATCGATCGTCTGGCGCTCTCTGGCTTCGATCCGGCCCAGCGCACCGCCTTTGAGCAGGGGCTGCGCGCCGAACTGGCCCGCACGTTGGCCGATCCGGCGACGATCTCTCAGATTTACAGCCGCACTTCAACCGTGCGCAGCATCCCGGTTCTGCGCCTCGGCAAAGTGGTCTTGCAGCCCGGAATCTCCGGAGCCCGCAATCTCGGACGCACCGTAGCCGGCGCTGTCGGCAAAAGCGGCGCCTTCAGCGTGAGCGCAGGCCGCGACGCGCGCGAAAGCTTCCCTTCACGTCCAGGGAGGTCGCGCCTATGAGCCGTTCCTCCTTAGCTTTGATTCATGAAGCCGACTCCGCAAAATCCTCCCTTTCTGGGAAGGTAAATGGCGTGCGCGTCAGCCATCCCGGCGACGCCTCCGAGCTCGAAGCCGATCGAGTTGCCGATACCGTCTCTCAGGGCGGTCGGGTAGCCGGCTGGTCGTTAAGCGCATCCAGCTTTGACGGCGTGAATCGCCAGGCCGCTCCGCAGCCGCCAGCCTCGCCAACCGAGATTGCCGGCAAAGTGGCAGAGGCTCTTTTGGCCACGCCCACCGGTAAGAAGGCTCTCGATTCCGTGACCTCCGTAGTCACATCCCCGGCTGGCCTGGTCATTACCGGCTCCACCGCGATCGGTGTCTTCACGGCCCTGGGCAAGGCGGGCAAGCCTTTGCCTTTGCAGTTGCCGGCCATTCCCCTGGATTTCATCCGCCCCGGACTCAGCGTCAAGCTCACCTGGAACGGCCCGGTCAATCACCCAACCGATGGGTCGATCTCAATCAGCTATTCGCCCAAGGCCGCCGAAAAAAAGCCCACTCTTTCGACTACGGATAAACAGCGCGCTGAAAACGCAACAATGGCCGCCGACCAGGCTAAATTGCAAACGGGTACGCAAGAGAAACCGGCGGTTGGTCCGCTGGCGCACACCTCAAAAAAATCTCTCACCGACCGGATGTTTGAAAAATGGCAGATGGAAAAGCTCGCGGCCATCGGCAACTTTGCCAAGCCCAAAGCCGCCACGCCCGGTGCCGCCGCGCCTGCGGTTCAGACTCCAGCTTTGGAGAAGACGCCGGACCTCAAGCACGCCCCCGTCCCGGCCCCTGCTCAAGCTCCCGCGCACGAAGCCGCAAAGCATGACGCCGCAAAGAAGGAAGAAATTCCCGTGCAGCGCAAGGCCGAGGCCTCAGCGCCAATCTCCACCGGCTCGGCTTCTGTGGATTCGGTCTTGCGCTCCTCCGGCCAGCCGCTTGACCGCGCGACGAAGCGCGATATGGAGTCGCGCATCGGCTACGATTTCAGCCATGTCCGCCTGCACACCGACGCGCGCGCCGGTGAATCCGCGCAGCAACTGAGCGCAAAGGCGTACACCGTCGGCAGCGATGTGGTCTTTGCTCCGGGCCGTTTTGCGCCGCACTCCAGTGAGGGCCGCCATCTGCTGGCCCATGAGCTGACCCACGTGGTGCAGCAGACCACCACGCCTGAGCGCGCCCACCCGACGGTGCGTCCCGCGCCCAGTCACGTGCAGCGCTCCTGGAGCGCAATGGATCTGCCGGGCGCCGGATGGGTTATAGACAAGGTGAGGGGCCTGAGGGGCTATAAGCTCGTTTGCACTCTCGTGGGCCATGACCTCTTCGACGACGGTATAGCCTTTGAACGGAACGCGAGCACAATTGCGCAAGGGATACTGGAGCTCATTCCCTACGGCCAGGATCTGTACGATAAGCTCTCCAAGGCCGGGCGAGCCATTGAGAAGGCCTACCACTGGCTGGAGGCCGAATTCAGAAAGCGCAACCTCACCGTGGACGGCATCTACGATGTCCTGGACCGGGCGGTTCATGCCTTCAGCGGATGGCACCCAATCGCCTCCGGCGAAGATGTGGTCGCGATCTTGATGGAGCCGGTCAACCAGCTCATTGACCTGGCCGGGGTCATCGGCAAAAAGGTTCTCGAATTCATTTTCGAAGGCGTCGTCGCCACCTTTGGTGAGACCGGGCAAAAGGTGTGGGCCTTCTTCCAGCGAGCGGGAAGCGTCATCGCGCGCATCGCGGCTCACCCGCTGGATTTCGGCATGAATCTGCTGAAGGCCATTGGAGAAGGCTTCAAGAACTTTTTTGCCAATATCTGGGACCACCTGAAAGACGGTGTCAAGATCTGGGTCTATGAAGAACTGGCCCTTCCCAAGGACATCAAGATGCCCGAGGACTTCACCCTCGGCAGCATGTTCAAGCTGCTGCTTCAGGTTCTGGGCCTCACCTGGGAGCACCGGCGTCCGCAGTTGGTTGAAAAACTTCAGCCCATCGGCGGCGAAACCGTTGTGTACTTCTTTGAGACCATCGCCGATAAAGCTGGCGACATCATCAAGCAGATCAAGGAGCGCGGCTTTTCCGCGATCAAGGATATGATCGTGGCGCAGGCCGGCGAGATCTTCAATACGCTGGTTGACAGCCTCAAAAGCTGGATCGCAACAGAGTTCATCAAAAGAGGCCTGAAGCTCATCGCGGAACTTTCCAATCCTGCCGGCGAGTTGATAAAGATCGTCGAGAGCATTATCGACACCGTCATGTTCGTGATCGAGAAAGCCAAGCAGTTGGCTGATCTTATCAACACCGTCGTCAACGCCCTTTCCGACATCGTTGAAGGCAAGACGGGCCCAGCGGCCAAGAAGGTGGAGGACGTGCTGGCAAGGTCCATTCCGCTGCTGCTGCGCTTCATCGCCGGCCAGTTTGGCCTTAGCGGAATCGGAAAGCAGATCCGCGACATCATTCACAAAATCCGCGACCCGATCGACAAGCTCATCGGCAGGCTGCTCGACGGCATTGTCGAAAAAATCAAGCCGCTGTGGGATAAAGGCAGGGACTTCTTCACGGCCAAGCTTGCCGCCGTCAAGGAATGGTGGCTGAAGCCGAGGAAATTCCACTACGGCGAGGAAGAGCACGAAATTGTGGTCAAAGGAACCGCCCAAAAGCCGGAGGTCTTTGTGCATAGCGCCGAAGAAAAGACCCTGGATGCATTCCTGACCGATGCTCATGCGACGCCCGCGCAGAAACAGCAGATCCATGCCACGGAAAAGGGTCTGACGCATAAGGAAGGCGAGAAGCAAACGCCCGCCGAAGACGAGGCGGGCGCAAAGAAATTCGACCACATGGCCGACCAGATGGACAAGCTCAAGCCGCAGGTGATTCCGCCTTTTCCTGAACCGAATCCCAAAGACGGTGGAACAAATGCGCTGGGGGGCGGAATCTATACCGAGGTTTTTCTTCAAAAAGGAGTCAAGAACGGTACCGGCACATCGGGCGTCAAGGATGAGCCGATCATTGAAGATCTCGGAGTTCTGCGTCCGCGGAATCAAAAGTTTTACGTGAAAGGCCATCTCTTGAATCAGGGGCTCGGCGGTCTTGGCGAATGGAAGAATCTGATGCCGATTACCAACACCGTGAATTCGCGAATGAGGTCATGGCTTGAGGCGCCATTGAAGAAGGCCGTGGCAAACATCGACGGAAACAAAGCGTACTGGTACCGGGTCGATGCCAAGTATGACCTGAACGTTGACATCAACAAGATCGATCCCACTTCAAAAGACTCCCCAGAGTTGCAAAAGGCCAAGCTAGCCGAGACGCGGCTGGTCAGTCTGAGTTGGAAGACAAGAATGGCGACCTGGACGAAGGAGCAAGGCTGGAAGCCCAACGAGAATGAGCTTGTCGATGCAAAAGGCTCGCCGCTTCCTGAAGACAAGCCCAAGAAGCTTCGCGAAGATAACTTTACTCCGCCCACTGAAAGGTGATGGGGCAGGGAACTATTGGATTGCTTTGCATTGAGTTTCGAGCACGCAGTAGAGAGGCAACAGAAGGAAAGAATATGGCTTACGCTTTACCAATTGCGCCGCGCCTGGTCAAAGGCGGCATCGTGACCATGGACCCCGATACCTCCGTGGTCATCAGCGTTATCGCGCTGCAATACAATCCGGATTCGCTCTCCCGCACGCTGCAAATTCAGGCGGTTCCCGGCGGCGCGGACGGAGTGCGCGTGGATGCCCTGCGCCTGCGCGGCCCAGCGATCGAGACCATCAAGCTTGAAGTGGAAATGGACGCCACCGACCAGCTTGAATTTCCCAGTCAATACCCCATCGCCGCGCAGCACGGACTTCATCCGCAACTGGCACAGTTGGAAATGCTGGTCAATCCCAGCGTTGAAACGCTGCTCAACGACGACTCCCTGTCCAGCGCCGGAACCCTCGAGATTATTCCCCTCGAACAGCCGCTCACGCTCTTTATCTGGAGCAGCAGCCGCGTCATTCCGGTGCGCCTCACCGACATTTCCATCACCGAAGAGGCCTTTGATCCCAACCTCAATCCCATTCGCGCCAAAATCTCCCTCGGCATGAGAGTGCTGAATGTCGATGACCTCGGCTTCGACAATCCCGGCGGCAGAATGTTCATGTCCTATCTCACCAACAAGGAAGCGCTGGCCGGTCAGGCCGCCACCGCGGCCCTCACCACGCTCGGCCTGGGAGGCATTTAATGAACTATCCGCTGCAAGCCATGATGATGCTGGGGGTCGTTCCCCAGGTTACATTCCCCACTGACAGCCGTTATTACGGCTTCAGCGTCTTGCAATACACGGCGCCCAACGGCCAGACCATTCCCTATCTGGCGCGGCGCATTGTCCCTCAGCCGGGCGCGCCCAACTATGCCACCATCGCCACCTACACCGTTCGTCAGGGAGACCGTCTGGATCTGATTGCCGCCAAGTATCTCGGCGATCCGCTGATGGCCTGGCTCATCTCCGATGCCAATGGAGCCATGAATCCCGATGACCTGGTGGCCACGCCAGGGACCACGCTCGCCATCACCGCGCCGCAGGGCGTTCCCGGAGGAATGATTGCTCAGTAGCGTCCAACTCACGTTGATGATGGGCCCCATCATTGCGGTGCCCGTGCCCAGCGTCGTCCTCGAGTCCCTCTCTTCGGTCGAAGTCAAGATCGAGGACGTGGGCCAGAGCGGCTTTCAGCTCGTCTTCAGCGTCGATAAAAACTCTCCTCTGCAAATCATGTTTCTGCTCACCGGCGGATTGCCGCTGCTCTTCATGCGCTGCATTCTTGTAGCGACGGTCAACGGCCAGGCCAACGTGCTCATCGATGGCGTCATCACCAAAAACACCATCGCGCCCGGCGACAAGGGTTCCAACTCCACGCTGACCCTGTTTGGCAAGGATCTCACCGCGCTGATGGGTCAATCCAACTGGAGCGGCTTCCCTTTTCCAGCCTGTCCGCGCGAGGCGCGCGTCGCGCTGCTGCTGGCCAAGTACGCCTTCTTCGGAATTATCCCCATCATCATTCCCAGCCTGCTCTTTGACATCTCTATCCCCATCGAGCAGATTCCCGCGCAGCAGGGAACAGACCTCGATTACATCAAGGCTCTGGCCGATGAGGTGGGTTACGTCTTTTACATCGCCGCGGGCCCGGTTCCCGGCACCAACAAAGCTTACTGGGGACCGCAGGTCAAAATTGGCCCGGTGCAGCCCGCGCTCAATGCCGACATGGACGCCTACAGCAACGTCGAATCCCTGCACTTCTCCTTCGATCAGGAGAAATGCAAAATTCCGCTCGTCTACACCTACATTCAGGAGATTGGCATCAGTATTCCCATTCCCATTCCCCCCATCGATCCCCTGCAGCCGCCGCTGGGCGCAATTCCGCCGCTGCCCACAAACTTGCTTCCACCCGATCTGAAATCCTTCCGTGAAGACCTTTCAAAGCTTTCGATTCCGCAAGTCATCATGATGGGTCTGGCCGCGGGCGCTGCCAGTTCTGAAGCGGTCACATGCGAGGGCTCGCTCGATGTGACTCGCTACGGCGGCGTGCTCAATGCGCGCAGCCTGGTAGGCGTGCGCGGAGCCGGTCATGCCTTCGACGGCCTCTACTACGTCAAGAGTGTTACCCACAAAATCAAGCGTGGCGAGTACAAGCAGAGCTTCACGCTCACGCGCAACGGCCTTGTCTCCACGGTTCCAACGGTGAGTCCATGAGTACGACACCCAACAGTGTTCCGCCTCCACCCGCTCGCTATTACGGCAAGTATCGCGGTACTGTGCTCATCAACATCGACCCCATGCAGATTGGCCGCATCATGGCCCAGGTTCCCGATGTGCTGGGCGAAATTCCCTCCAGTTGGGCAATGCCCTGCGTCCCGGCCGCGGGCATTCAGGCGGGCATCTTCATTGTTCCGCCCATCGGCTCGCAGGTCTGGATCGAATTCGAGCAAGGCAATCCCGACTATCCGATCTGGAGCGGCGGTTTCTGGGGCATGGTCGCCGATGTGCCCATCTTTGCCACCGCGCCGCCGGCGATTCCTCCCGGCCAGAACATCGTCTTGCAGACCACCGGCCAGAACTCCATCATCTTGTCCGACGGCCCTCCTACTCCCATCACCGGCGGCATTGTTCTCAAAGGCGCCAGCGGAGCCATGATCGTCGTCAATGAAACCGGCATTTACATCTCCAACGGACAGGGCGCAACCATCACGCTGATCGGCCCCGCCGTCGCCATCAACATGACCGCACTGCAAGTCGTCGGTCCATAACCTTTCGAGAATGACCGGGTGCCCCAACTCCCGCTTTTGAGACCTGGGAAACTACAAACGCAAAGGAGAATCAACCATGCCGGGACCGATACTTCACATGGGTGCTGTTGTCACCTGCGCTCATGGCGGGCAGGCCATTCCCACCGTTCCCAGCACCTGCGTAATGGTTTCAGGAATGCCCATCGCCACCATCGCCGCTCCCTATGCCGTCGCCGGCTGCGCCTTTATTCCTCCGGCCGGCAACGGCCCCTGCGTTACAGCGCAATGGGTAGTGGGCGCGGTGCAGGTGATGTCCATGGGCCAGCCCGTCGCCATTCTCTCCGGCGTCTCTGTCTGTGTGCCCACGGGAACGCCCTTGCTTCCGGTCTCGGCCCAAACCCTGGTCCTGGCCACATAGGTGATTGCCATGAATGTCAACTTCCCCTACCAATTCGATGGCCGAGGCCGCACTCTCGATCCTACCGCCGGCTACGTGCGCCAGTTAGTCGAGCAGGTGCTCTTTACCTCGCCCGGCGAGCGCGTCAATCTGCCTGACTTTGGCAGCGGGCTACTGCAGCTTCCCTTCGCGCCCAACAGCATGGAGATGGCGGCCGCCACGCAGTTCAGCGTCCAGGGCGCTCTGCAAAAATGGCTCAGCGGCTATATCAAAGTGCAGTCGGTAGTGGCCTCCGCGCAAGAGGCGGTGCTCACCGTTACCGTCACGTACACGCCGCTCAACACCAGCGTCTCCCAGGTGCAGACCTTCATCTATGGAGGCCCGCAATGATCTACTCCTGCTGCGATGACAACCGCCGCGCCGCGGTGCTCAACAATCCGGTGCTGAATGCCATCGACTATCTCGAGTTGCTGGACGATCCGAATTTATTCGGTACTCCCGCGCAGCAAACTCTGCTGCTAACCTGCCTCAAGCCGGTGCTCATTCAACTCACGCCGCAGAATTTTCTCATCACCGGCGGCGAAAGCATTACCGGCATCACCGCGCTCTGGGCTGGTCCCGCCGGTCCAACCATTGCACAGCAGCCGCCGCAAATCGATGCGGAATCACCGCAATTGGCCGCGTATCTGGCCGGGCTGCCTTCGTCCGCGAATATCATCGTCATTCGCGTCAGCGCCATGGGAGATTTTTCTCCCTACTCGCTAAGTCTTGTCAACAGCATTGCCGGCGCCACATCTGACAGCTTCGCCGTCACTGAAGTACTCGACGGCTTCGATCCGCAGCTTGCGCAAATTACCTTTTCTTTCAAAATCGATTGCCCGCCATACTTCGATTGCGCGCCCCCCGCGCCTGACTGCAATCCCGCGCCGCCCACTCCGCCGCCCATCAACTATCTCGCCAAGGACTACGGCAGCTTCCGCTCCATTCTCCTCGACCGCATGAATCAGTTGCTCCCCTCCTGGGGCGCGACCTCGGAAGCCGACCTGGGCGTCGCGCTGGCCGAGTTGGTTGCCTACGCCGGCGACCAGTTGAGTTATCAGCAGGACGCCGTCGCCACCGAGGCGTATCTATCTACCGCGCGCAGCCGCATCTCGCTGCGCCGTCATGCGCTGCTGGTCGATTACCGCGTGCACGATGGCTGCAATGCCCGCGCCTGGATCTGCCTGGCCGTCTCTGTTCCGGTCTTTCTCGATCAGTCGCAAACGCTCTTCTATACTTTTGCTCCGGGAATGCCCACGCCTCTGCTGGGCAATGAACAAGCGGCTCTCGACGCCGGCGTGGTTGTCTTCGAGCCCATGCAGGACGCCAACCTTTTTCCCGAGCACAACACCATGAACTTCTATACCTGGGGCGATATTGACTGCTGCCTTCCCCAGGGCGCAACCGAAGCTACGCTCACCGGCTCCTTTCCCAATCTTCAGGCGGGCGATGTGCTCGTCTTCAAAGAGGTACTCGGCCCGCGGACGGGCGTTCCCACAGATGCCGACATTCGCCACCGTTATGCCGTGCGTCTCAATTCGGTAGCCACGCTCAACGGTCAAGGCCAGCCCCTGGTCGATCCTCTCTTTGAGCAGGGCACCGGCGCGCCCATCATCAACAGTTCGCAAGTACCTCAGCCGGTCACGGAGATTCGCTGGTCCGACGACGACGCATTGCCCGCGCCTCTTTGCCTCTCCTCCACATTTCTCAACTCCTCCGGCGCTACTGAGACCATCACCAGCGTCAGCATCGTTCTGGGCAATGTAATTCTCGCCGATCAGGGTCTTTCCATGCCCGCCGTCTCTCTGCCCACTGTTCCTCAACCGGAGCTTTTTGTTCCGCCCTCGCTTGCGGCCAATCGCTGCACTCCGCCCGCGCCGCCCACGCCTCTGCCGGTGCGCTATCGTCCGCAATTGCCCAACAGCCCCATCACGCAGGCCGTGCCTCTACCCTTGGCGGGCAGCCCCGTAACTTCGGCCCCTGTTTCATTAGTCGCCAACAGTTTCGTCAGCCTCTCAGACAGCAACGGCTATACCTCGCTGATGGTCGGCGCAAACAACGCCGCCGCATGGCCGCAGTACTTCGGCGTACTCGCCAAGGAAACCTCGCCCGGCGTTCTCACTCTTTCCACGGTCTTCAATCCACCGGGCATCAAGGCGCCGATTGTGCTGGAATCCTTCGCCGGCCTCACCAGCCCAGCCAATGCCGCCGTGCAAATCAACAAACTATCCAAGCTGATTGCGGCCTCGGTCCCCGCTGGCGCTGTCGCTCCCGCCGCGGTAGCCGCCGCCCCAACAATGCTTTCCATCACCAATGCAGTAAATCTTGTCGACACCGACAACAACAATACGTACCTCAGCGTTCTGCCCACGGCTCCCAATGCATGGCCGCCGCTCTTTGCCGTTCTCGCCCAGGGAAATCTCGAAACTCCAACCGACTTCAATCTACTGCTGCTCTATAACTCGCCCTTTGGCTCGGTTGGCGGAGTGCAGCTTCCTGTCATCGTCGAGCAGTTCAACAATGTATCGCTGGCAAGTGTCGAGGCGGCCTTTGCCTCTGGCTCTGCTTTGCTCTCTGTTCTCACCTTTGAGCAGCAGCCCAATCCCTCGCTCTCGGCCTGCGATCTGATGAGTGTTGACCCCTCAAAGGCGGTTCCCTCCATCACCCTCACCGGCCTCTTCGATGGCGATTCGACCAAGTGGTCCGTGGCGCCCGACCTGCTCGCCGCCGGCGCAACCGATACCGAATTCGTCGTCGAAGTCGAAAGCAACGGCGTCGCCACACTGCGCTTTGGCGACAATACCAATGGCCTCACGCCGGTGTCGAATACTGCTTTCACCGCCCTCTGCCGCATTGGCAACGGCACGGCGGGCAACGTTGGCGCTGAGAGCCTCACTTATCTGGTCGCCGATCCGCGCATACTCACCTGCACCAACCCGTTGCCTGCATCGGGCGGCGTCGATCCTGAAACCAACGCGCAGATTCAGCGCCGCGCTCCGCAGGCTTTTCTCACTCAGGAGCGCGCCGTCACCATGAGCGATTACGCCACCGTCGCCGAAGCCAACCCGCTCGTATCCAGCGCCGCCGCCACGCTGCGTTGGACCGGCAGTTGGTATACGGTTTTTGTCGCGGCCGAACCCACCTCAGGTGGCCAGCTTGGCAGTTCCTTGCGCAAATCGCTTACGCGCTACGTCAATGCCTACCGGCTCGCCGGTCAGGATCTCAAGCTCGAAGGTCCGGATTACGTTTCTCTCCAGATTGCTCTCGCCATCTGCGTCGATCCGGCATACTTTCAGGCCGACGTGCAGAAGTCTCTGTTGCAGGTTTTGGGCTCCGGCATTCAGCCCAACGGCCAACCAGGCTACTTTGCGCCCGACGTCTTTCAGCTTGGCCAGAATGTCTATCTCAGCCCCATCTATGCCGCGGCGCGCACCGTTGCCGGCGTGCAGTCGGTTGTGGCCACCGCCTTTCAGCCGCAAAGCCTGCCTCCCACCAATCTCTACATTCAATCCGGCGAAATCCCCATCGGCCCTTTTCAAGTCGCGCGACTTGCCAACGACCGCAGCCTGCCCGCCAACGGCCAGCTAACCCTGGATATGCAGGGTGGAAAGTGAGGAGACCATGAGTTGCACTGGAAGTCAGAATTGCGATTGCGGTTGCTGCTCCGGCACCTCGGTTCAGACCCCGCGGGGCGAGTCGAACCTGCCCGGCCTCTCCGCGATTACTTACCGCACCGGCGTCTGGGCCAGCTTCAGGGAGTCCATGCTGGCGCGTCTCTCCAGCTCTCAGTACCCTGCTCTGGCACAGTTCAAAACCCGCGACAGCGACGACTTTTCTATTGCTTTTCTCGATTCCAGCGCGGTCGTTCTCGACATTCTCACCTTTTATCAGGAACGTCTCGCCAACGAGAGCTATCTGCGCACGGCCCAGCAGCTTCCGTCGCTGGTCTGGCTCAGCCGCCTGATCGGCTATCAGCCCTCGCCCGGTGTTGCCGCATCCACCTATCTCGCCTTTACATTGCGAGCAGCCACCGGCCTGCCCGCCAATCCCAACACCACCGCCATTACCATTCCCGCCGGTTCGCAGGCGCAGAGTGTTCCCGGCCAGGGACAGACGCCGCAGGCCTTCCAGACCTCGGCGGACATTCTCGCCAAGCCCGATTGGAATGCGCTGCCCGTCCAGACCGGCCTTCCCTGGACTCCTCAAGTCAATCAAACCCAAATGTATCTGGCCGGAACCGCAACCCAGCTCAACCCCGGCGATGCCCTGCTGATCGTCGGCGATGAGCGGCTCAACGATCCCAACAGTACGGTCTGGGATCTCTGCCACATCGTCTCCGTCCAGCCCGATACGGTCAATCAGCGCACCCTCATCACCTGGGCCGAACCGCTGGGAACCGCCAATGGTTCTACCGGTCCTTCAACCATCAATCCCCAGATCTACGCGCTGCGTCAGCGGGCCGCGCTCTTCGGCTATAACGCGATGAATCCAGTCATGCTGACTGGAACCACTGTCAGCACTTCTTCCGCCTTCACCGGTCTTTTGAATGGAAATGATTGGAACTTTGGCACTGCCGCAAACTCGGTGCCTACTGACCTGGCCTCGAACGATCTCATCGATCTCGATCAGGTGTACTCCAAGCTGACCTCCGGCGGATGGGTGGTTCTTGAAGCAACGCTGGAGTACGACCCGTACATGGTCGAGGGAGGAGGCTTCATCGAGTACTCGGCCAAAAAGAATTTCGTCGAAGAAGTGAAAATCTCCGGATCGTCCATCCAGAGCCAGGTTCCCGGTTCCATCCAAGCCTCGTACTACGGAGGCGGCAACCCAGGCATTGTCGAGATATACGACTATCTCCAGGTGAATCTCTACTACTTATCCTCGGTGGCCACTATCACCCGCTCCGACTACGGACTCAGCGCCAAAATTACTCGCATCACCGCGGATACGGATACCGAGCTCAGCACGTTTTATAGCGAAGCAACTCGCTCCACCGCCGCCTTCACCCAGAGTGAACTGCTGCCCGTCTGCGAACAGCCCTTCGACCACCCCCTTTACGGCACGCTGCTCGATCTTGAAGTGCTGCGCCCCGATCTGGTCGGCATCACAGCCATCGCCATAACCGGCAAAAACCCCAAGCTGATCGTCAAGACTCCCGACTTCCCCGGCGGACGTCCCGTAGTTTACTTCAGTCCCATCGACGACCCAGCCAATCCCATCGCGCTTGTACAGGGACAGGTTCTCACTCTTTTGCAGCCGCCCAACTCGGTGCTGAACAGCAGCACCAGCGCTGACCCCGGCTCCATTCCATCTTGGAGCAATTCCGATGCAACGCCCGTTCTCTCTGTTGCCGATGCCACCGGACGTCTCGGCGTCATCAATAGCACAACGCCAGGCACCACTCCGCCCTACTACACGCCGCTCTCCTACTTCACGCTGGCCCCTGCCCTGGCCTCAGATCCTTTAGTTCAAGAGGTTGCGCTGGTCGCGGCCCTGGCGCTCCCCACCGGCTCCAGCTTCCCCCACACCCAGATTCAACTCACAACCCCATTAACTAACGTTTATGACCGAACTGTAACTACGGTTAACTGCAACGTCGGCCCTGCCACCGCCGGTTCTCCGGTAACCGAACTGCTTGGCAGCGGCTCGGCGGCCACTCCCAATCAGCAGTTCACTCTGAAGCAATCGCCGCTCACTTACGTCCCCTCGCCCACTCCAACAGGCAGCGTCAGTTCTCTCACCGTGCGCGCCAACGGAGCCGCATGGACCGGCGTTCCCACGCTCTACAACCAGCCCCCGGCAGCCCAGGTCTACGCCACTGTAAATCTTCCCGGCGGAACGGCACAGGTGGTCTTTGGCGACGGAGTTGAAGGCGCCACCCTGCCCACCGGCTCCAACAACATTCAGGCCAGTTACCGCGTCGGAACCGGGTCAGCCGGCAACGTTCCCGCCGGAGCCATCACAACTTTGGTCGATCGCCCGGTTGGCGTCAGCGGTGTCACCAATCCCCAAACAGCCACTGGCGGCCAGGATCCGCAGTCGATCGCCAACATTCGCGCCAACGCCCCGCTGACCGTGCTGACTCTGGGCCGCGCCGTCTCGCTCGCCGACTATCAGAACTTCGCCGCCAGTTTTGCAGGTATCTCCAAAGCCTCCGCTCTCTGGATTCCCAACGGCGCTTATCGCGGCGTCTTTCTTACCGTTGCTTCGTCCAATGGCGCGCAGTTGCTCCCCACTAGTCAGACATACAGCAATTTGATCGCCGCCCTACAAAGCTACGGCAATCCCAATGTCGCGCTCTATGTGGCCTCCTATTACGAAACCACCTTCGGTCTGAAGGCCAACATCCTTTACGACCCCGCCTATAGCCAGCCTGCCGTGCAAGCCGCGATTCTGACTCTCTTGCAATCCACTTACTGTTTTGCAAACCGCGGCTTTGGCCAGGGCGTCACCAACGATGAAATCGCCGCGCTCATTCAATCCGTTCCCGGCGTGGTGGCCGTCAATGTTCTCTATCTCAATGTCATTGGCAGCAGCAACGCGGGAGACATCGGCAGCAGTGCTTACTCCGTGGCCGCGTACTATGCCTGGCAGGCCACCATTCTTTCTCCGCCGCTGTCGCGTCCCTGCACTACGGCCAGCAACGGCATCTGTCCATACATTCCCGTGCCGTCGCTCACCCAGCTTCCCGCCGCGGCCGAGATTCTTGTCCTCGATCCCGATCCCTCCAACGTAACTCTGGGGACCATGTCATGAGCACAAATCTCTTTCAGCTTCTTCCCGCCGTCTATCGCATGCGCGACGCACAGATCGCGCGCTCGCTGCCCCTGCTGACTCCCGCGCAGCAGACTTTGCTTGACCAGCTCCAAGCGCTTCCCCAGCCTATTCCCGCCGATCAGCAGGCCCAGCTCGATCAGCTTCAGACGCTGGCCTCGCGCGGACCATTGGAGTCTCTCTTGATGGTCGTCAGCGAGCAGCTTGCCACCGTCGCATACGATCTCGATCAGCTCTACGACGACCAATTCATAGAAACCTGCGCGCCTTGGGTGATACCGTATATCGGCGACCTGATCGGCTATCAGCAGGTCACCGGCATTGCGCCCGCCGTGGACAATCCCCGCGCCGAGGTGGCTGAGACCATCTCTCTCCGCCGCCGCAAAGGCACCATCCTCGTCATTGAGCAGTTGGCCCGCGATGTTACCGGCTGGGGCGCTCACGCCGTCGAGGAGTTTCAGTTTCTGGCCGACACCCAGTACATGAAGCACATCCGCCCGCATAATTTCTATGCTCCCAACCTGCGCCACTGGCGCTCCTGCACTTACATGGACACCGGCTTTGACTCAACCGCGCACAAAGCGGATGTGCACAAGATCGCAACCGGCCTCGGCCAGTACAACATTCAGAATGTAGCCATCTTCTTGTGGTCGCTCTCCGCGGCCGGCATCACCAGCCAGCCACTCACCGCTGCTTCCACCAACAAAGCGAAGAACCAGCTCTGCTTCCGCTTCAACGCGCTCGGCCTGGACCTGCCGCTTTTTCATCGCGCCCTCTCGCAAGGCGAGCAGATCACCGCCGCCGCTGGCCCGGCCAATGTTCCAGATCGCCTGCTCCGCCGCGCTCTCTGCGCCGACCTCAACGCCGGCGTCGGAGCATCCTATTACGGCCAGGGCGCAAGCCTCGCCATCTATCTCGACAAGACCCTCCTCAGTCCCTACCAGATTGTCATGGCCGATCTCTCCGGAGCCGACGGAAGCTGGGTCAACCAGCCTCAAGCCAACAGCCCATTTGACGTTGCTGTCGATCCGGAACTGGGCCGTCTCGCGCTTTCGCCCGCACTCGCCGGCCATTCCCTCAGCGCATCCTGGTTCTACGGCGTCAACGGCAATCTTGGCGGCGGCGAATACGAACGCACTCTCGCCGTTTCCAATGAGGCCTTTGTCGTTCCCTTTCCCGACGCGCGCTTCGTTACCTTGCAGGACGCAATCGCTTACGCTCTCACTCTGCTCGCCGTCAACGGTTCGGTAGCCGTTGAACTCACCGCCGAGTCCGCCGCTCAACTTGCTTTGGACGCGAGCAATGGTCTGGAGTCCTGGGTCAGCTCTTCGCAAACCATCACCACCAGCGCGGCATCGCCATTCGCCGTCGATCTTCCCGCCGGCGCGACCTTTGAACTCCGCTCCGCCAATCTCAGCGTACAAACCCTCTTTCTTGACGCCCCCTTGCAGGTTTCCGGCGACTCCGACAGCAATTTCCTTCTCAACGGCATCGTTCTGGCCGCGCAGAGCAGCTTCGCGCCCACTGCCACTGTTCCCGCGCTGCTGGTCGTTCCCGTCGCCCGTCCCGATGGAACTGACAATCTCCTTGCCCAGTTGATTCTCAACGACTGCACGCTGGTTCCCGGCTGGTCGTATGAACCGGCCGTAGTCGTCTCCGGTGAAATTACCGCGCAAGCGCCCGCGCAGCCTCTTGCCCCGGTGCTGCAAGTCGACTCAGCGGCAATCGCACTCTCCGCCACAACCTCCATTCTGGGCGGCATTCGCGCCAACCCTCTGGCCACCGTCACGCTCACCAGTTGTATTGTCGATGCCACCGATCCAGCAAACACCGCCTTCGCCGCGCCAAATGAAACGCTGGGCGGCGCGGCGCTGACGCTCAACGCCTGCACCGTTGTCGGACGGGCTCATTCAACGATGCTCACTCTGGTCACCGACAGCATCCTCTGGTCCTCAAAATCCAACACCGTCCAATCGGGTCTTATCGCCGACCGCAAGCAGCAGGGCTGTGTCCGCTTCAGCTTTCTTCCCATCGATGCCGTCACGCCGCCGCCTTTTGAGTGCGTCACCCAGGCCGACACGGCGCCCCAGCCGCTCTTCGTCACCACCCGTTTCGGCCAGCCCGGCTATCTCAAGCTGATGGCCTCCACCAGCGACTCCATCCGCCGCGGTGCCGACGACGGCGGTGAGATGGGCGTCTATCACTTTGTCTTTGCTCCGCAGCGCGAGAGCGACCTGAAAATCCGCATGGCTGAGTTCCTGCCCGTCGGGCTCGAGTTCGGCCTCATCTATCAAACCTGACCGCAGACAGCAGAAACCTTCAGATCCTGGAATCAAAATACTCAATTGAGGTGGCCTTGCATGTCACATGCTACAGAAGAACTCAATTCGGTGAAGGGTACAGGCTTCAGCCCGTACATAAACCCCGCTTTATCAACGCGGGCTTTAGCCCCCGAGGGAATAATCAGCCATTTTAGCCAACATACCGGCATTTTTTCGCAACCTGTTTAGGCCTGGACCTTCCTCCAGCTAACCAGGGAAATGTACAACCCGAAATCGATTCAGAAATCAAATAGGAGTCAATCACGTGAGCTTCGATAACAGCCGCACCACCTTCAATCCCTTCAAGAGCTACTCCTCGGTCGTCCTGCCCCAGGGACGCGTGCAGCTTGACGCCGATTGGAATGAGTTCCTCGCCGAGATCGCTCGCCGCATTCAGGCCGGAACGCTGGACACGATGGGCCGTGCTGTCTATCCAATCACCACGCCCAACGCCTTCTATATCTCCGGCTCCAGCACGCCGTATGTCGTCAACATCGGCCAGGGGCGCATCTACATCGACGGCATTCTGGCGGAGAATCACGGCCCCGCGCCTGGCCTCTGGGATCCGGCCCTCGCCGAGCTCTCCGGCGCGCCCCAACCCGCGCCCGCCAGCATCACCGGTGCGCCCAATATCCCCTTCACCAGCCAGCCGTACTTCCCCGGCGCAACCGCGCCCGCCGCCGGAACCTTCCTCTTCTATCTCGATGTCTGGACCCGCGAAGTCACCTGGCTTGAAGACCCCTCGATCGTCGATCCCGCCGTCGGCATCGACACCTCCGGCCGCTTGCAAACCGTTTGGCAGGTGCGATGGATGCCCGCCGGCAGCGCCAATCTCGCCTCGCCTGGTACTGACGTCACCTGCGGCACGCCCGACTCCGCCATCAATTGGCCCGCGGCCTCCGCGGGCCTGCTCACCAACGGCGTCGTGCCCAACACCACCACCGGCAACTGCTGCCTCACCCCCGGCACCGGCTATACCGGGCTTGAAAATCAGTTCTACCGCGTGCAAATTCATCAAGGCGGCCCGGTCGGCACGGCCACCTTCAAGTGGTCCCGCGAAAACGCCTCCGTCGCCACCGGAGTCACAAATATCGCCACCAAAGCCAACGCCGGCGGCACTCAAGTCACCGTGCTCACCGTCTTTTCCCTGGGCCGCGATCAGGTGCTCAACTTCAACAATGGCGACTGGATTGAACTGCTCGATGACGACATGGAATTGAACGGTCAGCCTGACCCGGCATATCCCAGCGGCACTCCTTACATCTACGGCACTCCCGGAATCCTCTGCCAGATCGGCTCCGTCGATCCCACCACCAACTCGATCTATCTCACCACTCAGCTCAGCAGTCCTCCCGTAGCCTCCGCCAGCCTGCACACCCGCATTCGCCGCTGGGATCAATCCGGCATCGTAAACTCCACGGACGGCAGCGGCAATCTCACTCCGCAGCCAGCCCTCTCCTTGAGCACCGGAGACATCGAGGTTCCCGCCGCCGGCACCGTCCTCGTCCTTGAAAACGGCCTCACTGTTTCCTTCAGCACCGCCGCCGGCGGCAGCTTTCTCTCCGGCGATTTCTGGTGCTTCTCGGCCCGCACCGATGGCAGCTACGACCCGCTCGCCAGCGCTCCTCCGCTCGGCACCCATCACCATTACACCAAGCTCTCCGTCGTGACTTTTGACGGCAGCGGCAAAGCCACCAACACCCCCGATTGCCGCCTTCCCTGGCCCACCTCCACCGAAGGCGATTGCGGCTGCTGCACCGCCACCGTCGGCGACAAAAAAAACTCCTTCGGCGCTTACACTTCAATTCAACAGGCCATCGACAACCTGCCCGCCAACGGCGGCACCGTCTGCATTCTTCCCGGCCAGTATTATGAGTCCATCGTGATCGACGGCCTCACCCAGGTCACGCTTGAAGGCTCCGGCCCCCAGACCACGCTCTATGCCTACTCGGCCGATCCCGGCGGCACCTCCGATCAAAGCGGCTCCCCGGCCGCCATCACCACCAACAGCGGCCTCAACGCCATCATCACCGTCGCCAACTCCCAGCACATCAAGCTCACCGGCTTCACCGTCGAGGCGCCCGACGGAATGGCTTGCATCCTCATCGATCAAATCTCCGCCGCCTCGCAGGCCAACTTCGCGGCCTCCGTCATCAAGGACCAGGTCAAGAAGAAAACCGCCGCCAAAAAGGTCGCAACCCCTGCCGTCCAATTCGAGCAGGCAAACCTCGGCGCCGACTATAAAAATATCGGCGGCTACAGGTATATTCCCAAGTACCCCATCGGCGTCGGCAACGGCAGCGGCTTCAACAACCCGCAACTGCTTTCCTCAGGCTCCGATATCACGCTCGCCAATCTGGTGCTTGCCGCCTCCACGGCTCCAGCCATCGCCGCCGTGCAGGTTTCCCAACTCAACATCGCGGAAAACCGCATCCTGATGAAGGATGTAGCCAGCCTCTGGCCCGCTATCTACGTTAGCGGCTCTGAAATCAACCTCTCGCAAAACTGGATCGGCCTACAGGACAACAGCGACGCCGCCACTTTTGCCACCGCCCAGCTCCTTTCCGACCTTGCCGCAAACTTTACCGTCTCCACTACCCCCGCCCTCGCCAACAGCGGCATTCAGATTGGCGGCTACTCCACCGGTGTCTACATCACCGATAACGACATAGAAAACGGCGCATTCAATGCCATCACCCTAGGCGCATTTCTGCGTCTCAGCGGCGCCACACCTATCGCCGGGCTCAACGGTCTCTTCCTTGCCTCGCCGGTGACTGAAGTCGGCACCACGCTGGTCTTGCCCGCCGGCGACCCCAACGCCAACCCGCTCGCCGCCGACGGCCCCCTGCAAAACATCCGTATCGAACGCAATCGCATCGCCAACTTCGGCCTCTGCGCCATCGGCCCGGTCGGCTACTTCTCTTCCACCGCTACACCGGAAATCATCAGCGTCGCCAATCTCGCCATTCTCGGTAATACGATTTCCGGTGCCCTGCAAGCCGCTCTCCTGCCCTTCCCAACATCGTTGACCGGTCTCGGCTATGGCGCTATCTGCCTGCCTGATCTGCAATTCGTCGTGGTGCAAGACAACATCATCACCGACTTCGGTTCGCAGCCCGGCGCTCAGGTCTGCGGCATCTTTATCCTCAACGGCGAACAGGTGGATATCTCCCGCAATCAAATTCTTGAAACCCGCGACTGGGCAACCATCGGCACAGCGCCGCCAGCCATCTCAGGCCTTCAGGCCGGCATCGGAATTCCCATGGTCTCGCCGCCTGCTCTCAGCCAGGGCTCTGCCGCCGATTGGACCGGCAGCAGCAGCCAGGGCGTCGCCACGCCCGGTACCCCGCCCCTCTACCAGCCCGGACTGCCCGCTCTTGCTATCAATGGGAACGTCGTCCGCCTGCCGCTCGGGGGCGCACTCGATGTCCTCGGATACGGACCCTTTTCCATCACCGGCAACCAGTTCGCCAGCGGCGGAACCGTCCCCGCTTCTCCCGCGCTGCTGCTCACCGTCGCCGTCGTCAACCTCGGCGCGGCCATTGAGATCGATACCCCCACCAGCTTCACCGGACTCTGGGGAACTGCCAGCAGCCCCACTCCGCCCACCATGCAGGTCGTTGACAACTCCCTCGCCAACTCCACCACCGGCACCGTTCTCTTTGCCAACAATCTCTGCCAGTTGGAGACCCGGGCCAGCGGCGCTTCTGGCCTCGCTTCCGTTGCCATAGTCACCTTGGACAATCTGATTTTCACCAACAATCTGACCTGGATCGACGGCGCTGGAACCGTTTCGCTGCCGGGCACACAAATTACCCTGTCCGCGCTGATGGATGTCTTCCTCATGGGCGGTACCATCAACGTCTCCAACAACCGCTTCCAGGAGGTTCTGAACTCAGTACTCTTCTCCGGCATGACCGCCGCCGTGGCCAACGTCACCACCGGCAACATCTCCACCTTCTGCCTCTTCAGCCAGCCCAACACCCCACCCTGGGGCGCATACGCCAATAACATCTCCTTCGAGGCTGCTTTGACTCAATATCGTGACATTGGCAGCGCATGCGATGAACTCTCCAGCACATTGCTAGGCGGCTTCGGCCTCTCGCCCAGCTACAAAGCCGCCGAGGCTGCCGCTGCCGCACCCGCCCAGGGAATTCTCAACGACGCCTACTTCAATAAGGGGGCTGCCATCGCCGCCAATCCCGTCGAAAAGCTCAACTCCGGAATCGGCCAGATCGATTCCACCAGCGCCAGCCGCATTCAACAGCTTTCCCTCACCCATCAAGCGCGACTTGCCCAGTACACCCGCATCGCCTCCATCGTCACCGCGCAATCGGGCGCAACGTCCAAGCAAGCCGTAGCCGCCAACGCCGCCGTCACCGCCTCTCAGGCCCACATCGCCCGCATCGCTATGGTCAAGCAGCAGATCTCTATTCAGGCGCCCGCGGTCAGCAGTACAGGATGGGCTCTCTACGGCGTCGTCTACAACTCCAGCAAAGCTCCGGTCTCGGCCTACAGCCTCTACTTCGTCGATTCCACCAACACCTACCAGAACACCTACGGCATCGCCTACACCGCCGCCGACGGCAGCTTCCAGATCGTCTATGCCGGTCCGCCTGCCGGTCAATCTGCTCCCGCCGCCACGCTTTTCGTTCAGGTTTGCAACGCCGCGGGCAACCCCGTCTACACCAGCCCAACCGCCTTCACGCCCACCATCGGAGCAGCCTCCTATCAGGTCATCACTCTGCCTGCCGGTGAAAAGCCCATCGGCGTTCTCCCCCTCGTCTTCCGCAACATCGCCATCCCCTCGCTCAACAACGAGGTCATTCACGACCAGAACATCTCCGGCATCAATGCGGAAGACCAGACAAACAAAGGATAACCGCGGCCCAACCCGCGTGCGCGCGCAACTCAGCGTTCCACTACTGATTCGGCCCATAAATACTGTGATTTGGGAGTCCATCCATTCCGCAGTTTCATCGCGGAATGGGTGGGACAGCACGGACCTCAACAAATGCTCCGTTGATCCTGCGTGCGTGTAGGTCGTTTCAGAGTGCGAATGGGAAACTGGTTGAATCTATGGCTTGATTTGCACCATGGCATCAAGTAACGGGTGTCGAACTGTAGCAAAAGGGTTGGCTACGGTCACGCCGTTCCAAGTAAACCCGTCCTGCATATCTTCAGAGAGAAGCAGACGGCATCCTGCATCGGCTGCTGTTGCCAAAACCACCGCGTCCCAAAAACCCAACCGATGCTGAGACGCCATGTCAGCGGCTGCAATAATGACCTTGGCAGTAGTGTCCGCCACTTCATACGAATCCTGCCAACTCAAGACAGCCGCGCGCGCTTCGGCAGGCGATCGCCGGGCCTTCTTCACAAGAACATTGAACAATTCGCCAAGGGTTTGAGCGGGCGTCACAATGAGATCCTGCGGGAGTTTTTGCAGCAGGTCGATTGCCTCCCGCATCTTTGCGGGGCCATTCAGGCCCTCGGCATAGACCATGATGTTGGTGTCGAGTGCAACCCTCATCGTTTTCATCGGTCGTAGAGCTCATCGCGAGTCCAGGCGCCAATCTCGATAGGAGCCTGCGTCTTGAGCCGCGTCAGAAGCACAGTCCGCGCCTTAGCCGCAAACTTGGCGCCTTCCTCCACGGGAGCGATTTTAGCCACCGGCGTTCCATGGCTGGTCACCACGTAGCTGTACCCCTTTTTCACGCCCTGCAAGAGCCGGGAAAACTCACGATTGGCATCGGCAGCCGAAATAGGCTTCTCCATGGAATTCCTCCACCGCGAATTGTAGTGATTATAACTACTTTCAAGTGGTCGATCAAGCGTCGTGCTTGTCGCCGATTGCCAGAGTAATTTAGAGCATTTTCACCGATGGTGTAAGGACGCTCTGTACCCCATCCATTCCGCGTTTTTTTGCGGAATGGGTGGGATACCTCCACTCTATTTTCGGGCCGGATCAACAAGGCAAATCCCGGAAGGATCTACCCCGAAGCTGCAACTCTCAAGTCCATGCAGCCAGCACCAATGCAGCGCCGGTCTCCAGACCGGCTGTCGTGCGGGCGTCCCCGTCCGTGCCTGGCTGAAGACGGCCGATAGCTGCTGCTGCCCATCGCCGCGTTGAATGTCGCCGAGACCGTAGCGACGGACAAGGCAGCTTCGGATCCGCACTAATTACCCTGCTGGTAAAGGGCATTGACTTGGGCAGGGGTCAGCGCCACGCCCCAGATGCCTACATCGTTGATCAGTCCGTTGAAGGCATTGGTCGGCACGCCGTTGACGTTGAGGCCTCCCACAATGAATGAATAGCCATTGAGCGGAGTCAGGGTGGTGCCGCTGGATGCCCCTTGAAACGTTCCGTCTACATAGATGGAAGCAATGCCTCCCTGGAATGTGCCGACGATCTGGTGCCAATTGCCGTCGTTGACAAGAATGGTCGAATTCGGGCTGCATGGGTATTCGCTGTAGAGGTGCACTGATCCAGCCGTTGTGTTGCAGCCGTCGCCAACGTTGCCGATGGCGATGAAGTAACCCTCGACAATCGTGGCGTAGTGGCGGCTCAGAGCCAGGTACCCGCCTTGATCTCCGGATGCGAGCTGGACCCAGACCTGCAGGGAGTATGCTGAGGAGCTGTTGAAGTTGAAGTTGTCTCCCATGTTGACCAGGCTGCCGGTTCCGCTGATGCTCACGGCTCCGCCCTCAGCGCCTCCGGGCACAAATGCCGCGCCGCCTTGCAACGTGCCGTTGACGCCGCCTGCGGAATCGTGCGCGATCGTTCCGCTCGTCTCATTGAAGGCCCACCACGAAAGTAGATTGCTGGGAACCGCAACCATGGGGGCCGCGGCTGAGCAAGATGCGTTGCTGCCTCCATACTCGCCGCCGCAGCTCCAGTTCCAGGCAGTGCCGCTGCCGGTTACCGCCGAGGCCGGGCCAGCCGAACAGAGATTGGCCGTTGGCGCGGTCGTGAACGATTGTCCGTTTGCCGGCCCGCAGGCGCCGTTCTCAGCTGGCGGGGTCACCGGGTTCATGCCTGCGCTGCCCGCGTCGTAGATGGCCTGAACCTGGTCGGCGGTCAAGGCCACGTTATAGACCTGCACCTCGTCGATCAGGCCGCTGAAAGGTCGGTTATCGTCCACCTGCTGGCCGATCGCGAACCAATCGTTGCCGGGATAGTAGATGGTCCCTGTCCACGCGGAATCGCCAGTGCCAGAGGGCTGAAGCACGCCATTGTAGAAAATCTGCCCTGGGTTGTTTGCACTGCGCGCAACCGTGACCAGCGTCCACTGGTTGAGAGGCACCTGGGTCATGCTTTGCGTATAGTGCCAGGCAGAGCCGTCGCCGATTTGGAAGCCGATGTGTCCGGGCGGTACACCGCGCAGCCCGTCGGAATCGGTATTCCCATCCAAGAACATGGTTGCTCCGCCGTTGCTGCTGTCCACTTGGCTGCCGGCGATCAAGCTGTACGCGCCGCTGCCGTAATTTGTGGGCAGGGCGGTTGGGTAGATCCACGCCGACAGCGTGAGGGCGTTCTGGATTTGCAGGTTCGCCGGCACCGGCTGGCCGATCAGCACGTACTGATCGTTGCCGTTGAAGCTGAAGGCGTCGCCTACCTCGCCTAGAGCAAATCCGGCGCCGTTCTCCAGCGTTCCGTTATTGCCGCCGATAATGTCGCTGGCGTCATCGTTGCCCGGCCACCATGAGACCAGGCCGGAAGGTTGTGTGACAGGAGTTCCCGACACGGTTACGCTGGCCGAGCAGGAGGCGTTTGCGCCTCCATACTCGCCGTTGCAGCTCCAGATCCAGGAGCCTGGGTTGGTGAGTGCTGAAGCCGTTCCCGCCAGGCAGAGATTGGCCGCCGGCGCGGTGATGAACGACTGCCCATTCGCAGAGCCGCAGGCGCCGTCCACCGCGGTTGGCGTGTTGGTGGTGAAGGTGGAGACGGTTCCATAGCTAAAGGACCGGTTGCCGGCGATGTCGGTCAGCCACCAGTTGTTGGGGTAGTACACCAGATTGAAAATGGTTGCCGGATCAAGCGGCGCGACCGGCGTCAGGTAGACCGTGCTGTAATCCGGTGAGAGGCTGAGCGCGGCTGGAATCGTGGCCTGTGTGTTCTGGTTGAGCAGATAGATCTGGCCGCTGTTGATGAGCACCGGATCCATGGCCTCGCTGAAGGTCACAGAAAGCGTGGAATTGACATCCACGTTGCTTGCGCCATTTGCCGGGTTTGTGGAGGTGACGACCGGGTTCGTCCAGTCAAAGCTCGATCCCGTGGTGAAGGTGCTGGTGGTTGGGGTCATCGGATTGCCGTTGTAATCGGTGACGCCGGCGACGTTGAAGGTGTAGGTGGTGTTCTGCTGCAAGGTCCAGGGCAACTGCACAACCGCGATGGTGTTGCCATACTCCGGAGTGGCGGAGATGGGCACGGTGCTGGCAGCGCCGCTTGAGAGCGGAATCGCCGTGAGAGTAATGTTGCCCAGCGAATCGGCGGCAACCGGCTCGTTGAAAAGCAACTCAAGGCTGCTGCCCCACGGATACCCGTTGCTGTTCAGCGGCACACTGGTCATCCCGTTGGGCGGGTTGGCCTGCAGCAGCACCGGCCCGGCGCTGCTGGGACCATTGCCGGTGTAGAAGTAGGAGTAGTAGTACCAATAGTTGTTGTTCTGCGCGTTGCCCGTCAGATCGATGGCGTTTTGGCAGGTGTAATAGTACTCGGAGTTGGTGAACAGCGGCGTGGTGGGCGTCATCGTGACCGACATCAGATCCGAAGACAATGTGTAGGTCACCGGGATCGCCGCGCTGGTTACATAGCTGTACACATAAACGCCTGAGGCAGTGATGCTGCTGGGGTCCATCGGCTTCGAGTAGCGGCAGGTGAACGATGCGTTGGTGGCAATGCCATACGTGACATTGTAGTAACTATTGTTGAAGTCATACGAGACATTGGCGGCGGTAAAGTCGGGCAGCGCGGCGGTGGTGAATTGCGCGTTTGCGGAGGCAAAGGCGTTGCCCGCGTAATCCAGCAATCCGCTTACGCTGACCTGGATCGCGCTTGAAGGCGGCAGCGGATTCACCGGGTAGAAGCTGGCGCCCACGACGTCGTTGCCGCTGTAGTTGTACGACCATGTGCCGGGGACGGGATTGCCGGCGGCGGTCACCTGCACGGTCGTCGCGTTGATGGTCGTGATATCCACCGGCTTGGAGAACTGCAGGCGGATATAGGCATTCGTTCCCACATTGATTGAGCCGTCGGGAGGCCCGATCTTGACCGTGCCAGCGGTGGTGTCGGGGCCGCTGGTCGTGGTGAAGTAAGTCGCCCAGCAATCGTTCTGAGCCGCAACTCCGTTAGTTCCCTTGACGGAAGAGTTGGTGCAGAAACCATACCAGGTGGATGCGTTCCACTGCGCCGTGGGCGTAATCCGTACGACGCTAGGCGAGGGCAGCGAGAGCGTGAATGGGGTCGCTGGCCCGCTGTTGATAAACACATTGCCGCTCAATGTTGTTGGATCGACCGGCAGGCTGTACTCAATGTCGATCTCGCCGTTGGTAGGCATGTCGCTTACCCCGTATGAGGGGCTGACTGCGATCACCGATGGCGCTGCGGTGGCTGGATCGACGGCGGCCACGGTGTAGAAGTAGCCGCTGTTGGCGCTGACCGCATCCCCGTACACATCCAGCACACTGCCTGAGAAGAACCACTGCACCACCGCGCCGTTGGGGAACGGAACGCTGGGCGTGTATTGCACTTCATAGCCGCTGCCTACCGATTGCACGTTCCCGGCATAGACCTGGCCGTTCACGGTGACGGTAAGATTGCCCGGCAGCGTGGCGGCATCCACCTGGCGGTTGACGTAGAGGGTTAGCAAGGTGTCGGCCGGAACCCCGGTTGAACTCCAGTTCGGACTGACGGTGGTCACGCTGCCGGAGCCCGTGGCGGGATTGCTTCCGGTAGTGAAGGTGCTGGTAAAGGTGCTCGCCAGCGCGTTGCCCGACATGTCTGTAATGCCGTTGGCGGCCAGGGCAATCGTATAGGTGGTGCCGGTGGTAAGAGCGCCATTGTTGAACGTCAGCGTGCGGTTATCCGCCGACATCGTGATGCTGCCGCTGTTTTGCAGACTCTGGCCAGCGTAAAGCAGGGCGTTGTACTGGTAAGAACCGGTGTTGTTGTTATAGTAGGACGCGCTGCTCGGATTGATCGACTTGTTGAAGGTGACGGAGACGGGCAGATCGGGCCGCACATTGGTTGTGCCGCTGGCGGGATTCACAGAAACTACTTGCAAGGGCGCGGTATCCGGCGTTGCGGTGGTTACCGTGAACTGCGTCAATTGCTGTTGCCAGCAGTTGCCGTTAAAGAAGACCTCGCCCAGCACGTCGGTAGGTCCGCCGCACTCGCCAACATAGATCGTCGCTCCTGCTGGATACGGACTTGCCGGCGTGAAAGTGACCGTATTGCCGCTGACCGCATACGACCCGGCCAGTGTGCCACCCACCCAGCCGGTCATCACAGGCAGTGTGCTGATGTTGACCGTTGCCGGGTCCAGTATCTGGCTGAAGGTGAGAATGATCGCCTGCGTGGCTGAGACGTTCGTGGAGCCATACGGGATATTGGCGCTGGTCAGGTTGAGTCCGGTGGTGGAGGCCGTTCCGCCGGTAGTGAAGGTTGTGGTTGTGGGGACCACTGCGTTGCCGGTGGCATCCGTGAATCCGCTGACATTCACCGTGTAAGCCATGCCCGCTGACAACAGGTTGACAGGCGCGAAGACTAGCGTCTGGCTGTTGGTCAGGCTCACGCTTCCCGTCACCGGATTGTTGCCCGAGTCCAGCAACTGGATTGAGTTCTGGCTCCAACTGGTGGGATCGATCAGCGCGCTGGCTGAAACCAGAACCTGCGCGTTCAGCGGAATGCCCGCCGCTCCATTCGCCGGGCTGACAGTGACCGTCGGCCCTGCGGAGACCGCGCCGCTGCCGGTATAGAAGTAGACGTTCAGCCCATTGCCGTTGTTGCCGTCCTGATCCTGATAGCCGCAGCAGGCCTGGAAGTAGTACTCCGTGTTGGGCAGCAGCGGAATCTGCGGCTGCAAGGTCACTTCCAGTCCGTTTGCCGAGAGCGTGACGGTGAGCGGAATCCACTGGCCGGTGTCGCTCAGATACATATTGAAGGTGCTGTTGGTGACCGTGATCTGGTTGAGCGGCTTGCTGAAGATCATTTTGGGAGCTACGTTGGTTCCGACCGTGGCGTAGTTGGGCGGATCGTAGCTGACCACTGACGGGGGAATGATGTCAAAGGTCGCGCCTGTGGTAAAGGAGTTGGTGACCGTGGCAACCTGATTGCCAGCCGGATCCAGAACGCCGGCAATCGTGAGCTGATACGTGGTATTCGCGGCCAGCGGCGCCTGCGGCGTGACTTGCAAAACAGTATTGCCCGCGCTCAGCGACGCCGTGGCGGAAACCGGCACGCCGCCCGCCGACAGCATGACGCCGGAAAGCGTGTTGGGATCCAGGGTTCCGTTGAACTGCGCTTCGATGATTGTGTTGGTGCCCACGCCGATCGCATTGCTCGGCGGATTGAAATTGATGACCGTGGGAGCGCTGGTGGCGGCGCTGAACTCAGCGTAGAAATACAGATAGTTGTACGGCCATTGCACTGGATTGCCTGCCAGGTCCGTACCGCTGTTCACATAAAGGTAGTACTCGCGTCCGGCGGCCAGTGGAGCGCTCGGCGTCAGATACGCCACCGACTGATCCGGGCTCCAGGAGAGCGTTGCCGGAACCCGTTGGCCAAGCAGCGTGTCCACGATAAAGAAATTGCCGGAGCTGAAGCTGGTCACATCCATCGATTCGCTGAACTGAACCGTGATGGAAGAGTTGGTCGGAATGCTGCCGTAGCTGACTACGTTGGTGTGGACGACCGTCGGCGCGGTCACATCCGGCCCCGCGGCAGTCTGGAAGTTCGAAGTGAAGCTGACCGGGTTGCCCACCTGGTCGAGGACGCCATTGAGCGTCATCGTCAGGTTGGCGCTGGCCGGCAGCGGGGCGTTGGGCACAAACTCCACCCGTGTGTCGTCCGAGCTGAACCAGTAACTGCCCGTCAGGGGCGCGCCGCCTTGCGTCACCTGGAAGGTATTGCTGTTGACGCTCACCGGATCAATAGCCTTGTTGAAGACCACGCCCGGCTGCACATTGACGCCCACGTTGTTTGCGCCGTTGTACGGTACCGCGCTCACGACGGTTGGCAGCGTGGTGTCTACCGGATTGCCGGTGTAGAAGTAGTTGCCCCACCCACCGTTTGCGACGGCAGGCACACTGGTTGTACTGGTCAGGCCGGCGGTAACGTACAGCAGGAAATAATCGTTGACGGTCAAATTCCCTTGGGGCACGAGGCGCACGACGTTCGACTGCGGCATCGAATACGAAACTGGAATGTTCACGCCGCCGTAGTAGTCATACAAGTAAATGTTGTTGCTGTTGACTGTGGTTGGATCCAGCGAAGTGTTGAACTGCACATCGACGATGGAGTTGAGCGCGGCGTAGGATCCGTCCGGCGGCGACATGACTTGGATCGTCGGCGTCAACGTGCTGGTATCGGCGGCCACGTAGAAGTAGCCGGATGTGGCGTTGAAGCTGCTGCCGTATGTTGCGTCGGTCAGGCTGCCGGTGGTCCACCACTGGATCAGCGCTCCGGGGGTCCATGAGCTACCGGGCGTGAACTCCAGCGTGTAGCCGTTGTCCAGCACCTGCACTGTGCCCACGAGGGCCACGTTGTTCTGCGCCACCTGCAAGCCGGCGTTGGCGCTGTCCGGGTTGATGGGCAGGTTCATGTAGAGCACGATGGGCAAGTTCACGCCGATGCCGCTGCTGCCGGTTCCGGGCCGCGCGGTGACAACTGTGCCTGCACTGTTCGAATCCCATGGCATGGTGGTGAACTGGCTGGTAAAGTTGGGCAGCGCGTCGCCGGCAAAATCCTGCAAGTTGCCGTTCAGCATCGCGGTCAAGGTGGCGTTGGAAGGCAGTGCGCCGCAATTGAATTGCAGTGTCGTGTTGTCCTGCGACTTCGTGTAGCTCTGGCACCAGGGGCTCTGCGAGTCGCCATTGAAAAGCGCGAAGTCGGTGCTGGCTCTGTTCTGATTGATCGTGTAGGGATTGACGGAGCGGTTGAAAGTGGCCACCACCGGCGCGCGCAGGCCAACATTGGTTGCCCCCGCCAACGGCGTGAAGGCGATCACCTGGAAGGGCTGTGGGGCCGGTGTGACTGGCGTGGCCGTGCTGGCCGTGGTGAAAGAGGCGAGCTGGTAGTTATAGCAGCCGGGGATGGATTCTCCCGCCGTATCGTACGGCCCATTGCAGTTGCCGAGATAGATCTGCGTATTCACCGGGAACGGGCTGTCTGGCGTGAAGGTGACCGTGTTACCGCTGACCTGGTAGCTGCCCGCGATTCCCATGCTGCTGTTCCAGCCGATCATGACCGGCAGCGTGTTTGCGTTGACCGTCGCCGGATCGATCGGGTTGTTGAAGGTGATCGTGTAGGCCGTGTTGGTGGGGACATTCGTCGCGCCATTCGCGGGAGTGGTGCTTGTTACCGACAGGCCGCCGGCGAGGCTGGCGCCGCAGGTCTGAATGGCGCCTTGCAGACGGAAGCCTTCGTAACCGTCCCATCCGGAAACAAGCTGATAGGAAAGTGTGTTCGCGCCCTGATTGAGGTTCGCGGACGCAAGCGCGGTGTTAATCGGCGCCAGACCCTGCCAAGGATAATTCTGACCGGTGATCGCCAGGCCGTTGAGCAGCAGGGTTCCGTAGGGATCGCCCTGCACGGCTCCCACCAGGCAGAGGTTGCTCAGGTTGTAGCTGCTCAGGTAGAAGGTCGTGGAGTAAGTCGAGTTGGGATATCCCTGGGCAGTGGTTGGATCGAGCGTAATAACCGAAGATTTGGGCCCGTCCGCGTATCCGTAAGGCGACCAGTTCGGACTCCAGCCGCCCTCGCCCGGCGCAACCACGTAGGCAGTTTGCGGGGTGGTCGCTCCCGATGGAATAACCGTCCAATGCGGGTCGGCCGTTCCGCCGGTAGTGATGAGGTTGCCGCTGGCGTCCAGGCCCGTCGAGAGGTTCAGCGGCGCTACCGAGGTTGCGGTGGTGAAGCTGCTGCTGAAGGCTGCGCCCGCGTTGCCCACCATGTCCGCATAGCCGCTGACCTGCACTGTGTATTGCGTGCTCTGCTGGAGGGAGTTCGGCACAAAAGTCAGCGTCACCTGATCGCTGGCCAATGTTGCCGTGCCGGCTACAGGCGAACCGCCCGCCGGAGTCACCGTAACCGAGTAAGACGACGTTGGATCGATGGCCTCGCTGAAGTGCGCCACAATCTGTGCATTGAGCGGCACGGCAGTTGCGGCGTCGACCGGGAAGATGGAGGCCACCGTTGGCGGAGCAAGTTCTGCTCCCGCGCCAGTGGTGAAGTACCCGCTTGTCCCGTTCAGGTAGTTGCCGTCCATGTCGTACCAGCCCGAACTCATGTAGAGCGTGTACGAAGTATTGGGCAGCAGCGGCAGAGTTGGCGTAAAGGTGGCACTCAGGCCGTTGGCGGCATAGCTGACTGTGCCTTTGATGTACTTGCCGCTGTCGAAGTTGTAAAGGTACAGCGTCCCGGTGTTGATGTCGATCGGATTGACCGGCTTGGAGAAGTTCATCCTGGGCGCGAAGTTGGTGCCGAGGTTGCTCTGCCAATTGGCGAAATCCGCTGCTGCGCTATTGTTCGCGGTGTCCGCTGCGCTGCCCGTGGTAAAGGTGAACGAACCCGGCGTCACAGCATTGCCCGCCGTATCGGCCAGAGGCGCACCGTAGCTCACCGTATAGACGGTGTTGGCCGCCAGGGGCGCTGCCGGAGTGAAAGTCGCTGTCGTCCCCGGACCATAATTCGCCCAGTAATACATAGAGACGTTGCTGTTCCAACTCCAGGCTCCCGGAACATTCGTTCCGCCCGCGCTCACAGTCAGCCCGGATTGCGTGGTCAGATCCATCTCCGCGCTGAACTCGAGCTGGATGGGCACGTTCGTGCCCACATTGCTTGTGTTGGCGGGCGGGTTGGCCGCAATCAGAGTGGGAGGCGTAGTGTTCTGCGTGGCAGAGGTGCTGAAGATTGCGTAATACCCATAGCCGTACCACGGGTCATACGCCATTTGATTGCCGGAAGCATCCTGAATGCTGCCGGTCAATTGAAGATTGTACTGGGAGTTGACGGCCAGCAGGGAGGTAGGCGTGAAGGTCATCACCAGGCCAGAGGCGTCCAGCGTCACTGTGCCGGGCACGGCGATGCTGCCTTGGCCCTGATTGCTGGTCAGGTACAGCAGAACGCTGCCGGTGTTGATGGTGCTGCGCATCATCGGCTGGCTAAAGACCACGATAATGCTGCTATTGAGCGGCATTCCACCGGCATTTTCTCCCGGACTTACCGAAACCACCGTGGGCGGCGTTACCGTGACTGGCTGCACCGTGAAGCCTGCCGCGACAGTCTCTATCTCCGTGCCGGTGGTTACAATTACGTCGTTGGGACCAAAGGCCGCATTGGGGTCGATGGTGAGGGTTGCGGTCAGGGTAGTCGCATTGGTCACTGTAACCGGACCTGAAGCGCCCTCGGCGGCGCCGCCCACGCTGATTGCGGGCCCGAAGCTGGCCGTAGTGGTTCCGTTGATCCAGTTTGTAAACTGGCCATTGATGGTGACCGTCATGGTCTGGCTGGGCACGCCGATATTGGGATTGATTTGCGTAATGGCCGGCGTGCCCGGTGTTACCGTGAAGCCGCCGCTGAGCGTTTCTGTCTGGCTGTTGGTGGTCACGGTAATGTCGCGGCTGCCTGGCGTGGCGTTTGGATTGATGCTGATGTTCGCGGTCAACTGCGCGATGCCGCTCACCAGGACGGAATTCACTGTGACTCCCGCGCCGAAGCTCACGGTCGTGAAGTTCTGCTGGAAGGTAGTGAATGTGCCGGTAACCACAACGTTGGCCGAGGCGCCAGCCTGGGCCAAGGCGGGCGTGGCGGAGAGCAGTTGCGGCACGCCCGCGATCACGCTGAAGCCGCCGGTAAGGGTGGCTGTCTCCGTTCCCGTCGTCACCGTCACGGTCCGCGAACCGATGCTGGCCGACGGACTGATGGTGATATTCGCAACCGCGTCGGTCGCATCGCTCACGGCCAGTGAGTTGACCGTGATGCCGGCGCCGAAGCTCGCCGCGCTGCTTCCGTTCACAAAGTTGGTAAACAGCCCGGTAAGGCTGATGATGAGGTTGGTATCGCCCTGGTGACCGGTCGGCGGGCTCACAACGGAGATTCGCGGATTGCCTACCGTCACCGCGAAGCCGCCCTGGCTGGTGGCAACCTCTCCCCCGGTGGTCAGCGTGACAATGTATTGACCCAGATTCGTCGAGTTCGGAATCGAGATGTTGACCGTAGCGTGGAGCGCGTCAGTGACGCTGATTCCTGTGACGTTGATGCCTCCGCCGAAAGTGGCAGTGGTGACGCCGTTGGCGAAGTGAGTCTGGCTGCCGGTGACCGCAACGCTCAGCGAAGCGCCCTGCGCGCCGGTGGCCGGCGTCAAGGCTGAGATAGCAGCCGGGCCCGTGGTGACCTGGAAGCCGTTAACCAGGGAAACAGCTTCGCTCCCGGTGGTGACGGAGACGTTGCGGTAACCTAGCGCCGCCGTCGGCTGCACCGTAATATCGGCCTGCAATGAGGCAGCATTCTGCACGGTCACCGAGTTGACGGTCACGCCTGCGCCAAAGCTGACCGTGCTGCAGTTGGGCGAGCAGTTGCCGCCGGCAAAGTGAGTAAACACCCCGGTAAGTGCGACGGTCCCGGTCCAGCCCTGAACCTGGCTGGTCGGAACGGCGGCCAGCAGCTCCGGCTGAGTCTGGTAGACGACGAAGACATTGACTCCGGTGGCAACCTCGCCCAGCGTGGTCGCCGTTACCGTCACCTCGCCTGCTTGCGCGTAGTCGGAGACGGTGATGTTGGCGCTGATTGAAGTCGGAGAGTTCACGGTAAAGCTGTTGACCAGCGTGTTCGGGAAGTTGAGCTGCGTCACTCCTTGAACCCAGTTGGTGTTGGTGCCGGCAATGGTCACATCCAGGGTTGCGCCCTGTCCGGCGGTTGGCGGCAAGACGCTGTTGATCGCCGCCGGTCCCGCGTATACATAGAAGGCATTTTGCAGGCCCAGCACCTGTGTGCCGCTCACAACGGTCAGGTTGCGCCAGCCAAGATATGTCGTCGGCTGCACATATCCCTCCACTGTCAGCGAGGTGTCGCTGGTCACGTTGACATTGGTGACCACAACGCCGGAGCCATAGGAAACGCTGGGCGTATTCGACAGCCAATGCGTCGCCTGACTCAAAATCGTGAAGGTGGCGCTGCTCTGCTGCGGCAGCGAACCGGGGCCGGAAGAGAGCAGCAGCGGAGTTCCTGCCTGCACCACGAAGCCGTTGCCCAGAGTTGCCGCTTCGCCGCCGGTGGTTGCCGTCACGTAGGTGGCGCCCAGCGGAGCCAGAGCCGGAATCGTCAGCGTAATGAAGGCGTCGGTGGCGCTGTTGACACTCGGGTTGGAGACCGCGATGCCCGCGCCCGCCGTGAAGATCGTTGATCCATCCCAATGCGTATTCTGGCCTGTAACCTCCACCGTAATCGTATTGCCTTGCAGGGCGGTATTCGGCGTAACCGCTGAGATCAGCGCCAGACTTGGGGTGATCGTGAAATATGCGCCGCTTACTATTTGTTGAGAAACAATGGCGGCATCGGGAGTATAGGCCGTCACGGCATAGCCGCCTGTGGGTGCCTCCTGGCCAACGCTGATGCTTTGCGTGGCGATGGTGGGCCCGATAATCGTTGGCGGGCCATTCACCGTGACTCCGGGTCCAAAGTGGAAGATCGTAGTGCTGTCGAAATTGGTGTACTGGCCGATGATGTTCACGGTCATATTCTGCGTGCCCTGCATCCCCGAGTTCGGATCGACAATGCTCAAAATCGGCGTCACGCTGCCAGACGTGCCTGGGTTGCTGGAGACAACGGTAAATGGAACGTCTTCCTCTTCCGATCCAGTGCTGAAGACGAACAGGCGCTCTCCCGGTGTGGCATCCGCGCCAATCGTTATGTTGGCGGTGTACTGCGTGGGACTCAGAACCTGCTCCCAATTCATCGCGATGCCATCGCCATAGGTCACCGTCGTAGGCGTGTTGATCGGGCCTGGATCCCAATGCGTGTACATGCCTGAGAAGTTTACGGTCAGCGTCTGCCCGGTAAGTCCTGAATTCGGGTAGTAGTAAGAGATGTAGGGAGTCGGAGGCGGCGCGGGCGCGGTGACCTGGAAGTCCTGTGCCAGAAGCTGCGTCCCCGTCTGCACGGTAACCGTGCGATACCCAGGCTGGGCCGCGGGATCGATGTTGATTACGGCCTCGATGTGGGAGGCATCGTCGTGCTGCAATGAAGTAATCGCGATGCCAGGGCCAAAGTTTACCGTGCTGGTCGAATCCCACTGCGTATAGGCGTTGCCATTGATCGTCACCTGAAGCTGATTGGCGCCCTGCACCCCGTTGTTCGGACTCAGCGTGGTGATGACCGGAATGCCTCCGGTCACGACAAATGCGCCGCTATCGGTAAGCGATTCGCCCGCGGTAATCATGTAGATCGAGCGCGCGCCAGGATTGGCCGTCGCTGAAATGCTGATATCCACCGTCGCGCTGGTCGGGCTGTTGATGACCACCGAGTTGATCGTCAGGTCGTACCCGCCGCCATCCATATAGAACTGGGTAAAGTTCTGCTGCCAGTGCGTGGACGAGCCGGTGATGTTGAAGATGATTTCCTGGCCCTCGTTGCCGGTATTTGGCGATACGCTGTCGATGATCGCCGGGCCGGGAATGATGGTGAATGCATTTGCGGTCACGATCTCGCTGCCCGTGCCAGTCGTTGCCCCCGCCGTGCAGCCGGTATAGGTGACATTCACCGGCTGATCGGCGCAGGAAACGCCCGGCGTGGTTACCGTAACGGTGCGTCCGCCCGTATAAGAGAGCGGATCGATGCTGATATTGGCCGTGATTTGCGTGAGGCTGTTATAGGTGACCGAGTTGACCACGATTCCCGTGCCGAAGGTCGCCGTGCTCAGTGAGCTGAAGTGCGAATACTGGCCGGTCAGAATCACATCCAGGTTCTGAATACCCTGCTCGGCTTGATAGGGGTTCGCCTCGGTGAGAATAGCTACGCCAGGGGTAACGGTGAAGGAGAACTGCTGCGTCGCCGTCTGGCCGTAAGTGGAAGCCGTGACCAGTTTGAATCCGGTGCTGGCGGCTGTCGAGATGCCAACCGGCACAGACAGGCTGGTCGGACTGTTGACCGTGATTTCTCCCACCTGGAAGTTGGGATCGTTGAAGCTCACGGTAGTAACGCCGGCGACGAAGTTGGTCGCTGAACCGGTGATCGCCAGCGTCTCGGTCGAGCCCTGCACGCCCGTCAGCGGCAAAACACCGGTGATCTGTTCGGTGCCCTGCGCAACGCAGAAGTTGCCAATCGTGCCTGGATTCGTTGATACCTGCTCTATGCTGCCATTCGAATCGTTTACATCGGTGGTCGTAATGGTCAGCGTATGGCCGCAAGGATAGTAATAATCCACATAGGCCCACGGGCTCACCGTGACGTTGGCCGTCATGGTCTCGGAGTCGATCACATTGACCGAGTTCACCGTGAGATCTCCGGCGGGAGCAAAGGCCGCGCTCGTCGTGCTGTCCCAGTGCGTGAAGCGGCCCAGCAGTTGCATCGTCATGGTGTTGCCCTGCTGCGCGCCGCCCGGCGAGAACGCCAGCAGCGTGGCAAAGCCTTCCTCGATGTCGATGGCGTCAGTCAGGGTGATTACTTCGCCGTCGGTTATCATGGTCAGCGACGCGAACCCGACCGGAGCAGTCGAGAGCACGGTGAACTGAATCGTCGCGCTCGTCGGGCTGGTCACCGTCAGGCTGTCGATGTGGATATTGCTGCCCAGATCGACGATCGTCTCCCCTTGCAGCCAATGCGTCCCGGTGGCGGAAATGTTCAGCGTCGCGGTCTGCAACTGCGCCACCACCATAATGCCAAAGGTCGGATTGCAGTTGTTCGCTTGACCGTTGTCATCGACTGCATACGTATTGACGCAGGTAAAGTTGGGCTGGATCGTGGCGATCGACGCCGCGCTCGGCGTCACGCTGAAGCCGGTGCCGGTGTCAATCTCCTCTGTACCCGCGCCGGTATCCGTGATGAACACCACGCTGTTGCCGCCCACCGGAGCCGTCGGGCTGACGGCGATGGTAGCCGTCGCCGTAGTCGGACTGGTGATGGTCAGATTCGCCACCGTCACGCCCGCGCCCAGAATCGCTTCCGTCTCGCCCTGCTGCCAGTTGGTCAAATTGCCCGTGATCGTGACATCGTAAGTCGATCCCTGCTGGGCACTCGAAGGCACGACACTCACAATTGTCGGCGTGGCCGGCGGATCAACCAGGAAGCCGCCTATCACCTGCTCCGAGCCCGTATTCACATAGACCGTCTCCCATCCCGCAGGCGTTGCGGTAACGGCACTGGTTACCGGGTCGATATAGCTGGTCGTGATATTCGCCGTCAGATGCGTGGCGTCGAAAACAGTGACGCTGTTCACCGTGATCTGCGGTCCAAACAGAACCTGCGTTGCGCCCTGCGCAAAGTGCGTATATTGGCCGACAATTGCGACGTCCAGCCTGAGGCTCTGTCGCGCGTTCCAGGGATCGATGCTCACCAGTTGGGCCGGCGTGCTGGAGACATTGAAATTGGTCGTGACGATCTCACTGCCGGTGGTAAAGGTAACCAGTCGCGCTCCGGTCGCCGCCCCCGCGGCAATCGTCAATGTGGCCGTCGCGCTCCCTGGGCTGGTGACGGTAAAGTTGCTCAGCGTCGCCCCCTGGCCGGCGATCACCGCCAGCGTATCGGTCGGCTGCGCCGGCGTGGACTGCGTCAAGCGCGTGAACTGGCCGGTAAAGTTGACCGTGAAGCTGTTCGACCCCGCCGTGGGAAGCATCCCATTGGCCGGACTCATCGTCAGCGTCGGCGTATGCGCATAAACGTTGATCGATCCTGAAACTACCTCGCCGGCCGCGAACCCGCAATACGCAATCTCCCCGCCCGTGGCCAGATAGAAACCGTAGCTCCCCACTGGCGTGCCGGTCGGCACCGTGATATTGAGCTGCGCATCGGTCGCGTCCTGAACGACGATCTCGTTCACGATGGGCACCGAATTGCCGCACAACGGATAGGGCCCCGCCGTCGTCTGCGCCTGATTCCAATGCGTGTTCGAGCCCACCAGCGTCAACGTCACTTGGCCGCCCTGCGGAACATTGACCGGTTGCACGCTGATAATCGCCGCGCTCGACTGCGTCACCGTGAAGCCGAACTGGAATATCGTCGCCGAGCCGCTCGGTCCCGCGGTCAGATACCCGTTCAAAGTCCCCAGGCCCGCAAACGAGCTGACCGTGACATTGACTTGAACCGTGTGCGCATCGATGACCGTCGGCGTCCCATTCACCGCGACGAAGCCGGTGGTGGGCACCCAGCCTGGAATCACGCTATCGCCAAAGCTCACCGCGACCTGGCCGGCAACGAAATTCGTGAATGGGTTGCCCGTGATCGTCACATTCAGTGTCTGGCCTTGAGCGCCGGAGTTCGGGCTGACGCCGCTGATCGCCGGAGTGGTATTGATCACCGTGAAGGCGCTTGCCAGGCTTTCGATCTCGCCGCCTGTCGAGACAGTCACGTTCCATGTGCCTGGCGTGGCGTTGGCCGGCACTGCAATTTGCGCCGTCGCCGTGGTCGGCGTAAGAACATTCACATCGCCCACAATCACGCCGCCCCCGATCGATAGCTGGGTGGCGTTGGGCACAAAATGACTGCCGGACGCGATAAGCGAGATCTGTCCCGCCCAACCTTGCCCCTCTGAGTTCGGACTGACGCTCAGCAGCGCGGCATTGTTGGCAGTGATCTGGAAGGTCGGAACCCCCGCCGGCGCGTTCACGGAATCGTATCCGGTGACGGCGAACTCTCCTCCCGTCGCCAGCGTCACGGTGCGCAAGCCGACTGTTGTCCAGTTGCTGATGGTGACGTTCGCCACCGCGTCGGTCGAATCGATGACCGTCAGCCAATTCACATTGACGCCGTCGCCAAAGTTGGCGATCGTGGTGCCCTGCACAAAGTGCGAGCCGGTAGCGGTCACGGCCACATTCAGCGTCTGGCCCTGAGCGCCAAAGGACGGCGACAGTCCGGTGATGACGTGCGCATTGGCCGGATCGGCGATGATGAACGCCTGGAATAAATATGCCGTCTCCGTCCCGCCCCCGCTCAGCGGAGTATTGACATAGATATCGCGGGCGCCATAGATCGTATTCGATCCGCCTGCAATCGATAGCGTCGCATTGATATGGTTCGCGTCTGGAGCCGTAAAGCTCTGCACCGTAATATCGGGGGCATAGCTGCTGCTGTCCGTATCCACAAAGCTGATCGCCGAAGACGAATTGAAGTGCGTCCAGTTGTTGCCGGTGATGATGACATTCACCGTCGTTCCCGCGGCGCCCGCGCCCGGCGATACCCACTGCACCGCCGCGGGAGGATTCTGGCTGGTGGCCGATCCGGTCAGCGAAACCGGGCACAGCATGCCCGCGCCTGGGCAGGGTATGTTGCCTTGCGCCGAGTCGGTTATCGTCATCGTGCCATAGATTGGACCCGGCGTCTCCGTCAGCGGTGGAGCAAAGACAACGGCGATCGCGCAACTCGAGTTGGCCGCAATCACGCCGCCCGGGCAGCTGGTGGTGGTGGTGTAGTCGCTGCTTCCCGTGATCGATATGGCAAAGTTTTCCGGCTGGCTTTCATGATTGGTCAGAACTACACCCTGCGACGGGCTGACCGTGCCCAGTTTTTCCGCGCTGAAAATCAACGAAGATGGCGTGAGCGTCAGCGGTGAGGTGCCGGTTCCTGAAAGGTTGACTACCTGCGGGCTGGTAGCCACATCGTCGAAGACTTGGAGTTGGCCGCCGCGGACGCCCCCAATGGTGGGATCGAATTGGACCGAGACGGTGCAGGACGCGCCTCCGGCCAGCCCCGCGCCGCCGATCGGGCAATTGGTCGCCGACTCAATGAAGTCGCCGCTCATCTGCAAGCTGAGGATGTGCAGCGCCACGGTTTGAGCGTTGGCGACGGTGATGGTCTGGAAGGCGCTGGTTGAGCCTACCGGAGCCGTGAAGTTGGTGATCGATCCTGGCAGCACCGTCACCGGTGCGTTGCTGATGCCGGTCAGGCTCACCGTTTGCGGACTGCTGGGGGCATTGTCTACCAGGTTCAGCGTTGCCGTTCTCGTTCCCGCCACCGAGGGTGTAAAGTTCACCGTCAGTTGGCAGCTTTGGCTCGCTGCAAGCGATGCGGGCGCGATGGGGCAGGTGCCCCCAATCCCAAAATCGCCCGGATTGGCCCCGGTGAGGTTCGCCGCGGAGATGAGCAGCGGAACAATCTGCTGATTGGTCACCGTAACGGTTTGGTTTCCGCTCGTCGATCCTACAAACTGGGCGGCAAATGACAGCGTCGCGGTTGAGAGCGCCACCGGCACTACGCCCGTGCCGACCATGGTCACCGATTGCGGGCTGCCAGGGCCGTTGCTGACGATCTGTAGCGTGCCGGCCGGCCGCGCGCCCAGCGCCGTGGGCGTAAAGGTGAGGCCAATCGTGCAACTGGCCCCCGTGGCCACCGTCCCGGAATTCGGGCAAGTCGTCGATGGGTCAACCGCATATTCGCCCGCCGCCGTAAAGGCGATGGAACTGATCTTCAGAGCCGACGTCTGGTTGTTGGTGAGCGTAACCGGTACAATCGCGCTTCGCTCGCCGATCGCCTGGCTGCCGAAGCTCAGCGCTGCCGTCGACAGCGTAACCTGCCCCTGCGGCGTTCCGCTCAATGTCACGTGTTGCGGGCTGTTGCTGGCATTGGTCGCTATGGTCAGCGAACTGGTCGGCAGCGTACTGGACGGTATCGGATCGAAGGTGACGGCGATGGTGCAACTGGCCCCCGCCCCCAGCGCGCCGGGATGCATGCATGTCGTCGATGGATCGATCTTGAATAGTGTCAATGGGGGCAGCGAGATCGATGCGATTTGCAGAGAGACTGCCTGGTTATTCGTCAGAGTGACCGTCTTGATGGGGCTCTGCTGATTGATCACCACCGCGCCAAAGCTCAGTGAGGTCGCTGACAGCGTGGTCTGCCCGGCAGCCGGGGCCGCGGAAAACAGGCAGAACAGCAGCGTGAGCGACAAGGTGGCGGCAAAGTGGAATTTCCGGGCAAGATTCAATCCGAGGTCGAACATGGGGCTTTCTCCAAGCTTTCGCATCGCTTGCGGAAGAGGGAGAAGCCGAACACCCTGCGTGCAGGTAACTCCCGCTCTTCGCTATACTCAGCTCGATCGAGCACACTCATCCCTATGACCGCGGCCGCCTACGCGACCGCGCCCTGGTCAGTCTTTATGAAACTGACGCGGACTGTCATTCATGTCCCTAACCACGACGCGGAGATTACGAAGGACAGGGGGAAAGGGACGGGAACGGAAACTTGCCTGAATTGTAAGCATAGTTATCCTGTGGATGCAAATAGTTTTTTTGTTAATCAAGTAAGTATCCTCCGGCAAAGCCGGAGCCTTTATCGTTGGTAGCCTCTCAAAAGGGCCTGAATAAAGGCGCTCCGTGTCGTCTGTCTTTCGTTGCCTGTAGCAGTCTCATCCCCCGCGCCTTATTGACTCAGCCCATAAAATGCTGTGATTTGGTTGTCCCTCCATGGTTCGGGTACCCCATCCATTCCGCGTTCATTGCGGTATCGGGGTTCCCAACGACAGGTCTTCGTCGTTGGGGTGACAATGGGTGGGTTATCTCCACTCTGTTTTCGGGCCGGATCAATATGCGCAGCCACATCTCCCGCGTCCAGGCGCAGCCTCATCCCCCGCGCCCTATGCGCAGCCACATCCCCCGCGCCCTATGCGCAGCCACATCCCCCGCGCCCTATGCGCAGCCACATCTCCCTCGCCCTATGCGCAGCCACATCCCCCGCGCCCTATGCGCAGCCACATCTCCCTCGCCCTATGCGCATTCTCATCCCCCTCGCCCTATGCGCAGCCTCATCCCCCGCGCTGTAGGCGCAATGGTTATTAGCCCCGCGTTTCAACGCGGGGTTGGCGCAACCAATAATTCATTCGGAGTCCCGTAGGGACGGTGCTGGATGATCGTACGCATTCTATCGGCCGTGTTGCGAAAAAATGGAAAAACATAAACCGGACCTATTCCCGCAGTCAATCTTCGGCTGTCTCTCCGGCAGATCCGAAGATTTACCTTTTTCAACGAAGAGCTGCATTATTGTCATGCCGCTACCTATGCGTTTTACCTTCATCCCCCGCGCCCTATGCGCAATCTCATCCCCCACGCCCTATGCGCAGCCACATCTCCCTCGCCCTATGCGCAGCCACATCTCCCTCGCCCTATGCGCAGCCACATCTCCCTCGCCCTATGCGCAGCCACATCCCCCGCGCCCTATGCGCAGCCACATCCCCCGCGTCCAGGCGCAGCCTCATCCCCCGCGCCGTAGGCGCAATGGTTATTAGCCCCGCGTTTCAACGCGGGGTTGGCGCAACCAATAATTCATTCGGAGTCCCGTAGGGACGGTGCGGGATGATCGTACGCATTCTATCGGCCTTTTTGTAAAAAAAAATGGAAAAACATAAACCTGACCTATTCCCGCAGTCAATCTTCGGCTGTCACTTTGGCGGCGTTTTACCTTCATCTCGAAAATAATGAAATTACTTTAAGCCAAACCAGACTGAATCTTCCTGAAAGGTAAAATATTTCTCTGACGCGCTGCAAAGATTTGCATATATCTTGTCAGTCTGCCGGGTAAGTTATTGAATCCATACCTCGAATTATGGACTATAAATTGCACTTACCCAGCAAAACACCGCATGATTCCGGCCAGTTGCTTCCATTCTTGCGGGCCAATATGGATCAATCCATATCTGAGTTCCCGGCAACTGAAGTCACTTGCCAAGCACACGGGAAAGGCAAAGAGAAGCTATGAAGAACGTGAAATGGTTTCTACCCCTCTTCTTGTTGTTGATCGTTGCGCCAGCATCGGCGGATACGGTCTATGACAACACTTCGCTGGTTGACCCATCCACTACGGGGTATGATATCGGCGGTGCCTCCTCCGGCGGGCCGCCCACCATCGGTCTCAGCTTCTTTGCTCCGAACACCGATACCTTCCTGAACAGCTTCAGCCTCTTCCTCAATGCCGGAACCACCGGCTCGGTCGAGGGATATATCGGAACCTGGAATCTGACGAGCGGATTCGTGGACAACATCCTTTATCAAAGCGGCCCCGTGGCGCTCACGGGAAACGCTCAGACATTTACCTTCAATCCCGGACTGAATCTGACCGGTGACGGTTCCTATGTGGCCTTTCTCAGTATCTCGTTCTCGTCGTCGAACTATAACGCCTTTGGCGGCGCAGACGGCTCTGGTTACTCCGTCATGCCGGTCGTTGATCCCGGATCTGGAGACACCGTTCCCGGCGGACAGGTGCAGTTCATCTACGACTACGGCGACCCGTCGCTCTTCACCACACAGCAATGGGATTCGGTCGGGGTTATCAGTGATATTCAAGGCTACGATCCTGCTTTCCAGGCCGACTTCGGTCCCGAATCTGGCTCCTCGGTCATTCCAGAGCCCGGCACCCTGCTGCTAGTTGGCACCGGGTTGGCGGGTTTTCTCGGCGCTCTTCCCAGAAAGTTCGCCTCCAAGCGCAAGACTGCCTGAGAATCTCCTTTTTATTTCGGTAAGTTCGCCGGGTGCCCCAGGTTCCTCGCTGTTGGGAATCTGGAAGACCACGCGTCTTTCCTGCTAGCGGATCGTGAGCGTTTAACCGCACCGCGGATGCTTGCAGATAATTACGTCCTCGTCAGGCACAATCAAGAAAAGCGGCCAAAAATCCAGCCGCGACAGAAGTCGCCATGACCAACGCCCTCCAACCCGCCCCGTCGCCCACCGGGCAAGCCGCCCAGTTCCTACCCGCTGCTAGCCCGCAACTCCAGAAAAACCTGAGAAAAAGGGTGATAACTTCTCCAATCCTTCGCCTAACAGCCAACCAAAAAGTTAACATGCCTTTTATCAACCAGATAGCAAAAATTAAAACGTTGTTTCTTCGGTTTTTATTCTCACTATCTTCGCTTTTCGCGCAGCCGTAAAAAGTTAACATACTTATTATCAATAAGTTATACGATAAAAAATACAAAAAAGCCTCTTTTTAGATTCCCTTTTCCTTCGCTAACGTAGCTTAAGTAGTTCATTCAATTTATCTTATTCGCTTAGTTTTTGTTCGTCATACCTTCGCTTTTTTTTAGAATTCACCGTTTTCCCGCCTCCGCCCTCTTCGCGCTAATCCAGTCGCCGGTTGACTCACCTTCAATCCATGCCGTTATCATGCACTTGGAGGCTGGAATCCCCATGAATCTTACCGGCAACACCATTCTCATCACCGGCGGCGGCTCGGGCATTGGCCGCGGATTGGCTGAAGAGCTGCACAAACTCGGCAATCAAATCATCATCGCCGGCCGCCGCAAGCAGGCTCTCGAAGAGACCATCGCCGCCAATCCCGGCATCAAGTCGCTGGCGCTTGACGTTGAAGACGCCCACGAGGTTCGCGCCTTTGCTGCGCAGGCCGTGGCGGAGTTTCCCGCGCTGAATGTGCTCATCAACAACGCCGGAATTATGCGCGCTGAAGACCTGCTGGCGCAGCAGCCGGATCTCGCGGACGCCGAGGCGACGGTGACCACCAACCTCCTCGGGCCGATTCGTCTCACCGCCGCGTTGCTGCCGCATCTGCTGCGGCAGCCCAACGCGGCCATCATGAATGTCTCATCGGGCCTTGCCTTTCTTCCCCTGGCGCTCACGCCCACTTATTGCGCCACCAAAGCCGCGATCCACTCGTACACGCAGTCTCTCCGCTATCAGCTTCGCGGGACCAAGATAGAAGTTCTGGAACTGATTCCTCCCTATGTGGCCACGCATTTAATGACCGGCGCCGACGACCCGCGCGCCATGCCTCTGGACAAGTTCATTGCCGAGGTAATGCAGATTCTCAAGAGCCAGCCAACGCCAACCGAGATCTGCGTGGCGAATGTGAAAGGCCTGCGCTTTGCCGCCTCGAGCGGCCGCTATGACGCCGTCTTTGACGGACTCAATGCGGCTCGCCCGGATGGCCATTGATTACCGCCCCAGCGTGAAGACCACATTCACCGTGGTCTCCACTTCCACCGGCTCGCCGTCAAGCAGATACGGCCGGTACTGCCATGTCTTCACTGCATCGATCGCCGCCTGCTGCAAGAGCGCCGGCCCGCTCAGGACGCGCAGATTCTCGATGTTGCCGGCCTTGGAGATCGTCGCCGCTAGCATCACTGTGCCCTCGGAGCGCATGGCAACGCCGATAGCGGGATAGATGGGCTTGGTCTGGCGAATCAGCAATCCCTGCTCAACCAAGGTTGAGACGCGCACCGTAGCTGGCGCGTCATGGTGGACGACATGAGGCGCGGTGTGGCTCAGAATAGGATCGCCAATGCCGCCGGGAACGCTCATAAGATCGCCACCACCAGGGCTGGGAAAACTCGCCGGCTCAGGCGTGCTGGCCATATAAATTTGCGTCGGGATTCTGGGCGGCGCAAAGACGTGGCCGTCCTGCATTTGAGTTGGCGCGGGTTTCGCCTGCTCGGCCGGCTGCACGGTCTGTGGCGGCGGCGCAGAGGGTATTTCCATCAGGTAGATCTTGAGGCCCGGTAGCGCCTCAGGGCACAGAAGAGGAACCAGAACCAATGCCAGCAGGATGGAAGTGTAGAAGGTGAAGGCCGCAAGCATCCAGCGGCGGCTGCGTGTGCGGATCTTGCCCGCGGATTCAAAGGTTGAGTCTTCAAACATGGCCTGCCTCCCCAAAACCGATTCAGCCGCGCCGGCTGGGAGGCCTGTTCAGAGGCGAGCGGGCTGGCCGCTCTCGCGCGCTAACTCGGCGCGGGCAGCGGGGCTTGATGCACTCCGCATATCCCAATCGGAACCACTGTACTTATACAGACACCGCGAAGTTATAAACTGTTCCCGATTATTTTTGGTGGATATTGTAAGTTCTGAATAACTCCATGTAACCTTTGCTCCCGCCCGGGAGTAAGTATGGATAGAAAGGGGAGGGACGAATGCGGAAGGAACCAAACGCCGTCCTGAACCGATTTCAGCAAGGCGATCTGGATGCATTTGAAACGCTCTTTCACCAGCATCAGCGCGCGGTCTACGGTTGGATTCTGCGCATCGTGCGCAATGCCGCAACGGCTGAAGAACTGACCGTAGAAAGCTTTTGGCGCGTCTGGAGAGCCCACGCCCGCTTCAATCCGGCAATGGAATTTGAAGGCTGGGCGCGGCGCATTGCAACACGCGTGGCCTTGGACTATTTGCGCTCAAGGCGCGTGGAAAGCGAACTCTCCGCCGAGGTGCTGGCTGAAGCCGCGGCTCCACTTGCGCCCGACGCTGCCGTGACAGCTGAGATTCGCCGCAAGACTGCGCTGGCCTTCGAGCGCCTGCCGCCCAAGCTGCGCATAGCCGCAACACTTGCGGTGATTGAAGAGCAGCCGCATAAAGATGTTGCGGCTGCGCTGGGAATTTCCGTCGCGGCCGTGAAACTCCGCGTCTTCCGCGCACTGCGATTGCTCAGAAAAGATTTACAGAGAGAAGGAATCACACCATGAATGCAGACGAACAAAATCGCTTGAAGAAGCTCTTGCAAGAGGCGCTGCCGCTAACCGCGAACGACGAGCCGGAGCGCGATCTGTGGCCGGCCGTGCTGCAACGGCTCGACGCTGAACCGCCTGCACCGGGCTTTAACTGGGCTTGGTTTGATGGCGCTCTTGCGGCGGGGCTGGTAGGCGCAGTCGCGCTCTTTCCCGCATGGATTCCCGTCGCTCTCTATTACTTGTGAATCAGCGGATGCTTTTATCCGCCAACAAACTTTCTACAAGGAGGAAGCTATGACGACTCATCCCTATCTACGCGCTTATCTGGCCGGCATCTTTGTGCCCACGCTGGTTCTGCCGCTGCTGCTCACGGCCTTTATCGTGGTGCGGATTGTGCTCAAAGTTCCAGTGCCAATCGAACAGGCGCTTATCTTTCCCATGGCCGCGGTGCCTTCGCTCTTTGGCCTTTGGAATATGCTTTGGCTCGGCTCGCACCAACAAACGCATCTGCCCATCGGCCTGCACGGGGCCATCCTGCCCATTCTTTTGATGCCAATGGGAGCTACCACTGCTATTTGCTTAGGAGTGCTGGTGCTTGGCTCGCACGGCGCAACCTGGTTCAATGCCTGCCAGGTGCCCTACACTCTGATTGCCCCGTGTTTCCTGGCCGCGCTGGCCGTCTACTACCTTGTCTGGAAGTACATTGTGGGGTCTTTAAATCGGGTGGTTGGGATTGTGTAAGTAACCGGTAGCTGGATGAGATAGCACGAACCCTAACCAATCTCGTTCATCAAGAGCAGTCCGACTCGTCGCGTCGAGTCACGTTCGGAAATGAACCAGCCGTAAATGCTGGGTGTCCATCCATTCCGCTCCTGAGCGCAGTCGAAGGATCTGCGTTTTCATCCGCGGAATGGGTGGGGTAGCACGAATCTTATTCCAGCCCGAAGAGCACCTTTTTGCGGGGCGCAAGCGAGGCCAGAATCGGCGTATTCAGCGCATCCACCAACGGCGTGGCAAGCCGAAAGTATCGAGCCAGCGTTGCGGCAAAATTGGCTTCCAGCGCAGCCGCGGCGGGCAGCGTAGTGCTCAGTCCCCACTGGCGGCATTGGATCAGATCCAGCGCCGGATGGTCTTTGGGAAAACCCTTCGGCGGACGAGTCAGCGCGTTGCCCTCAAATTCGGCAAACGTCTTGCGCACGGCGGGTTTTTGGATGAGGTTTCTAAATTCCGTGTGGTGCTCAAGCAGCCAGTGGCGAATAGCGGCCAGTTGATCCTTCTCCGGCATCCATGCGCCCGCTGCGACGACAACTTCCTTGGCGTCCACATGAAAGTAGAAGCCCGCGCCGCTAGTCTTCTTCAGCCCTTCCTGCATCCACCAGGCGGCCACGTGAGTCTTGTAAGGCTTCTTGTCGGCGCTGAAGCGCGTGTCGCGATAGATGCGGAAGAGGCATTTTTCCGCGGGCCGCACATAGGCCGGCGCAAAGCTCTCCATGGCCTCGGAGACCTTGCGAATGATAGCCAGCATCGGCTCCTTCAACTCCGCATCAAAGACAGCCTTGTGCGGCGTGAACCACTCGCGGTCGTTGTGCTTCTTGAGGTCGCGCAGAAACTTCAGGCCTTCGGGACGAAGGTGGGCGGGAGCGGAGACGGTCGGCTTGAGTTTAGTAACCATGGCAAGAGAAGTGTAACGTATGCATTACAGATTTCAGCTACGCAGAACCTTTCCATCTTGATAAGGCGTGATTGAGACTATTCTCGCCAGGATCTGAAGACCGTGGCGGCTGACAAATCCCACCTGGGTGCAGCGAGTTAAAAACAGACTGGTATAAGTAGTAAGGTGCGTCGTTGTCATGCAGGTTGCAACCCTGTTTGTTGGAATAGGGCCTGGGTAGAGTTTCTGGATGAATATCTCCCAAACAAACCGGAATGAGTTTCTTTTCTAAAAACCATGCACCGCCAGCTTCAAAATGAACCCAAGATCGAGTCAAGGCTTCCTTACTAAACAAAGCGATCACGACTTTGGCAGATATCAAAGCGGAGCTTATCTTTTCCAACCAATCATCACCGAGCCGTATTTGAAACTGATCTTCTGACAAAAAAATTCGAATGCTTGATTTGTGAGTGGTTCGGCCTTTCAGCCTATCGGTTATTGATCCGTTCAGTTTGTCGCTTAAAAATGAACTGATTGCCTTAGCTGCTCGTTCATCCTCGTGGATATGGCTGATGAAGATTTCACACATATATTTGCTTGTTCCTTATGCGCGATCCAACTCCGCAAACAGCTCGCTCAGCACCACGCGAATCGGCGTCTCCGGCACGGTCAACTCATTGGTGCGAACCGGATGGAGCCCGCTGGATGTAGCCGTATAGGCTGCACGGCGCTCAGGGTCGATGATCCAGATGTTTTCAACGCCGAAGACGAGATAGTCGTCTATGCGATCCTGGAAGCGGCTCAGGCGGTCTTCGGGCGAAAGAATCTCAATCGCGATCAACGGCGGATGAGTGATGATCTGTTCCTTGGGCGCATCGTCGCGCAACACGGAAAGATCGGGAACGCGGAAATGGCTGTTGCTAACCTGCGTTCTTACATCGGTGACCACCCGTATCTTCCAGGCATCCCGATGATTCATGAATAATTGTCCCAGAAACAGTTGCAGCAGACCGTGATCGTACTCACCCAAATTGCGCTCCTCAATCCGCCCATCTATATACTCGCAGTCGGGCCGGTAGCTCGTAGTGAGGTACTCGCGCACGGAAACGAACTCCGGCTCAGGATCATCGAAAATGGGCAGTGTCGCCATACGTTGATTATCGCCCTAAACGAAATCTTCCGCCAGCGGAATCCGCGCCGAAGGCCGCTGACCTAGCCACAGGAAGATTAAATTCTTGCGAGCGAATAGCGAGCGTCTGCCGCACCGCAGGTGCTTACCGAATCACCTTCAGCGCCCCCCGGAAGAGCCCATCAAAATCGCCAGCCAACCCAGCTTCTTTGGCAACAGCCTGCTCAACAGCCTTCTCCGCCGCAACCCGCTGGTAGCCTAGATTGACCAGCGCGCTGAGCACATCGTCCACCGCCGCGCCGCGCACGGAGGTCTGCACCGGCGCAACTGCAAAGTCGTCCAGCTTGTCTTTGAGTTCGACCACCAGCCGCTCGGCCAGCTTCTTGCCGACGCCGGGAATGCGTGTCAGTTGCGCGTGGTCCTGGCCGCGAATCGCCTGCACGGTGCGCTCCGGCGACAAGCCGCTCAACATCTTGATCGCAAGTTTAGGTCCCACGCCGCTGACCGTAATTAGCCGCTCGAAGAGCCGCTTTTCCTCGCGCTCCAGAAAGCCAAAAAGCGCGATTGCGTCGTCGCTGACCTGGGTGTGAATGTGCAGCGCGGCCTCCGCGCCCACCGAGGGCAGCGCCGTAAAGGTGGGAATGGAGATGGTAACGTCATATCCAACCCCGGCGGCCTCGACGATGGCCTGGCCGGGCTGCTTGTAAATGAGCTTGCCGCGCAAGTGAGCGATCATGGATTCGATTCTCCACCCCCATGCGCCCTATGCGCAATCGTGGGCCGCAAGATTAGAATCGCTGCATTGCCGGCGCGCGTTTTTTATTGCATGGAGTTATGCCGCCGTGTTACAAGGGATTCGCTCGCAAAGAGGCTCGGCCTTGGGCAAGTTTTTTCCTTTCGCTTGACGCATGGCAACCTTCAAACTATGTACCCTCTTTTCGACCCATGCTTGAGCTTCCACCGTGATCCTTCACAGTATCTCCAACCCCCCAAATGGAGGTAGTCGATGAAAAGCCTCTTCGCCAACGCCGGAATCCTCGCGGTGCTGGCCTTGCTTGCCTTCCTGGCCTTTATGGCGCGCCTTGGCCTGCTGGCCGCAATCTGGATTCCTCTCGCCCTGGCTCTCTTTCTGCTCCTCTTTCCCATCTACGCCGTCACCAGCGGCGCGTCCATGCTGGAGGGGCTCTTCGATATTGATTTGAGCCCGCGTCTAAAGCTGCCGCTGCGCCACATTCTGGTGACGCTCGGCGCATTTTCCGTAGCCAGTGCGGCCTTTGCCATGGCGCGTCTTGCGCTGGTCTTTGGCGCGGACCGCTTCGGCGTCACCGCGTTGCGGCATTGGCCTTGGAGTTCCGCATCGGCCACGGCGCATATTCATGCGTGGTTTCTTGGCGGCAACTGGGTCTCTGCAACTGCCATAGGCCGGGTGATCGCTTTGCTGTGCTTGTTGGCCGCGCCGATTGCCGGTACGGCCATCACCGTCTCCTGGCAACAGAGTCCCGCCCGGTCGCTCTTCCGCATGATCGCGGGCGCATTGCTTGCGCTGGCCGTCTGCTCCGCCTGCGCGTGGTGGGTGTTGGAGAGCAGCAAAGGTTGGATTGCCTCGGTTGCTGACGCCACGGCAAGCCTCAGCTCCACTTGGCCGCTGGGGCCCGGATACAATGGCGCTGCGTGGCCAGCGCATGTAGCCGCGATCCTGGCCTTCCTGCTGACTTTTGTCTTCTATTCCGCGCTGGGCTGGTATGGCGGGCGCAGCCTGGGAACGCCGCGCACCGTGCCCGCGCTGGTTGCGCTTTTGATGATGGTGCTGATGCTGGGCTGGATCGGCTCCTCCAGCGAGTTCTTCCTGGCCAAATGGCATATTCCCCTGCTGCTGATTATTGTCGCCGGCGCGCTGATCAACTCCCGGATTCCGCTGGCCGATCACACCTACCAGATGGTGGACCGCGCCAGCACGCCCGCGCCCCAGCCAGGCCCGGTGCTGATGGCCAACGGCAGAAGATGCGCGATTGTGGTGGCCTCGGCCGGCGGGGGAATCCAGGCGGCCGCATGGACCGCGCAGGTGCTCGAGGGGCTGAGCAAGCTGATTGGCAGCCCCTTCGATGATGCTTTGTGCCTGATCAGCGGCATCTCCGGCGGCAGCATGGGCAGCGCCTGCTATGTGAATTGGCTGGCCAACAAAAAGACCGGTGTCCCGCCCACCTCCGCGGCCTGCGCCAGCAGCCTGGATGAGGTGGCCTGGGGGCTGGCGTGGCCCGATCTCTGGCGGCTTTTCTTCCCCTGGCCCTTTGGCCTGCTGATTGACCGCGCGCGCGCGATGGAGATTGCCTGGGAAGGAAACGCGGCCCTGAAGAACGCCCCGCCGCAATTGGACAAACCGCTGAGTGCCTGGAATCAGCCGGTCACTGTTGGAGAATTGCCCGCGCTCATCATGAATTCGACAATGGTTGAGGTGGGCGGGCCGCTGCTCTTGGGCACCTCTGACGTGAACAGCGACGGCGAGAGGCTCTCGGTCGGATGGGAAGATGGAGACCGGCTGCACATGATCGGAACGCGCAAGATGGATATTCCCGTAGCGCGCGCCGCCCGCCTCTCGGCCAGTTTTCCGTATGTGAGTCCGGTAGCCAGGCCCGACAAGGCCAATCAGCAGCCGCACATGATCGACGGCGGCCTCTATGACAACTACGGCATGGCCACTCTGACCGAGTGGCTGGACCAGGCGCTGAGCAGCTCGAAGGGCGTCAGCCGGGTGCTCGTTCTCCAAATCAACGGCTTTCCGTCTACGCCGCCCGCATTCCCCAAAGACACCAGCGGAGGATGGGTGAAGCAGTTGATTGCGCCGGTCACCGCGCTCATGCAGGTGCGCACCGTTGGCCAGGTCTCGCACCGCGACATTGAATTGAAGATGCTGCAAGACAAGTGGCTCTGCCGCGGAGTGCAGATTCGCGATCTCAACTTCGACTTCGACCCGACCGTGCATGGCGGCGATGTGCCCACTCCGCCTCTCTCCTGGCATCTGATGCCCAGGCAGGTGCAGGCGATCGCAGAGATGTGGAATTGCAGCCAGATCGATGAAATCAAAGCGAATGTTCAGCGCTTTTTGGCCGAGAGTCTCATCGTGTAACGGCAAAATCGACGCCTTTATCGGCTGGCTTGCGTCCAAAGTATTGTTCTCGAATCGCTACGGTCCACCCGCGCCGGATACAATGGGGATTGAGCTGCGGCATACCGGCGGCAAACGATTTTGAACTTTGGAGCAGGTACACGTGAGAGGCATTTTCCGCCGCGCTACGCGGCTTCAGTTGATTGCAGGGCTAGGGATAACACTGGCCGTGCCCGCGCTGGCCGCGGCAAACGACCCAACGACCACGACGCTGACCGAGACGGCCACGCAGGCCAATGAAGTGAACCCCGCCGCGACCTGCACATTGACCAATCTGGCCGTGGCCGTGGCTGACGCCAGCAATGTACCGGCCGCCGGAACCGTCGCCATTGAGGATGAAGTTGGGGGCAGCACTGTTCAACTGGGCAGCGCGACTCTCAACTCCGCCGGCAAGACGAATTTTTCCTTTGACCTGCCCACGGGCACACACTCGCTGAGCGCGGTCTATGCCGGCAACACCACCTTTGCGGGCTCGGCTTCCGCGGCCGCTGCCGTCACCATCGACACGCAGTGCTCTACTGCATTTGTGGTGAGCCTCTCCAACGTCACGCCATCCACTGCCTCGTCGTCTACTGCCGCGATGAGTCTCACTCCCGGTCTGGCGGGTTCGGCGACGATCACGATTGCGCCCTCGCAGGATTTTATCTCCACGCTGACCGCCAACGGCCCGGCCTCTATCACCATCTCCTGCTCGGGGCTCTCCGATCTGGCGACCTGCGCCTTCACGCCGGAGAATGTCGAGATCCTGCCCGGCCAGAGCGCCGCCGCTACCAGCTCGATGGTGATTCAAACCTTTGCCGCCTCCACCACCAGGCTCTCGCCGCCCTCACGGCCGGGCCAGAATTCTCGACCGATTGACTGGGCCTTTCTGCTGCCCGGCGTTCTGGGTCTGGGCGGATTGGCCTGGGGAGCGCGGCGCAAAGCATGGCTAAAGCGGCTCTCGCTGGCGGCTCTGCTTAGCCTGGTCACACTCTTGGGCGCAACCGGCTGCAACCCCCGCTACGCCTATGAGAATCACAGCCCTGAGCCCAACCCCGCCACTCCGGCTGGAACCTACACGGTGAAGATCGCCGCGCAGTACAGCAACGGCGTCACTGCCATTACCGACTACACCGACTTGACCCTGACGGTGAAGTAAGCCGCGCATCCCCCGGCGCTGGTTGCAATGCCTGCCGGCAAAATGAATCGACGAGCCTCATACAGGTCAGATGCGCTTCCGCCTCCGGGCAGAGCGTATCTGGCCTGAAGCTGTTTTATGGCTGAGACAACCTGATGTTGTAGGTCACGCCTGCACCCAATGGACCATTGAAACCTCATCCCATCGTTGGATGCGCACCGTCCATTCTTCCAAGTAAGGTTCCCTTCAGGACACGGCAGAAGACAGCAGCCGGCTTCGGAGATGGGTCGGGTGCGCATGGGCCTTCGTCTTCGCCGCAAGCAGTCTTCGTCAGTGACCTGAAAGCAAATTCCCCAATTCAATGAGAGGTCACATACGATGCAACGCATTTCCTTGAAGAATGTCACAATCAAACGAATCAAAACTGGCAGACTTGCCGCAATCTTTGCGGTTATCGCCGCGGTGTGCCTTTGCGCAAGCCAGCTTTACGCGCAAGGCTGCATCCTGGCGCGCTCGCCCGAGCAGAGCGGCTTGCCCACCGGTCAGGGCGGCACGCTGCAAGCAGGGCACTATCAAATCACCGTCGGCGAGCGCCACCAATTTTCTTACCAGCACTTTGTAGGCGATGTTTATCAGGAGTATCGCGCCCAGGCCCGCAGCGAAGTGCAAAACAAGATCAACCTGATCACCGCCAACCTGACTTACCAGTGGACCTCAAAATTCAGCGTTGAGATTGATGCGCCATGGCTCTTTGCCACCCGCAAGGGCCAAAGCTCGCCAATCAAGTACGCTTCGCAAGGCCTGGGCGATACCATCATCGGCGGTAGTTATTGGATTCGCAATCCCGAGCACGCGCCGCGCAATAACCTCTCGGTGGGAGTCGGCTTGCTCATGCCTACCGGCAACGACGACGTGCAAAATACAGTGAACACCAACACCACCGGCACGGGTTCCCCGGTGCTGGTAACCGCGCCGGTCGATTATTCCATTCAGCCCGGAAACGGCGGCTGGGGCATGGTGGCGCAGTGGATGGGCTATCAGCGCGTGGATAAGTCGCTAGTCTTCTACACCGACGGCGACTACATCGCCACCCAAGGCGACACCAACGGAATTCAACGCGGCGCAACCCTTTCAACCACCACCCCGCTGGATAACTACGTTGCCATCTCCGACCAATATCTGCTCGAGGGCGGAGCTACGTTTCCGGCAGCTCATATAAAAGGATTGAACGCAACCTTCGCCGTGAGAGATGAAGGCGTGCCCGCAAAGAACCTCTTCCCGAACAGCAACGACGGCTTCCGCAGGCCTGGCTTTGCGGTCTCCGCGGGGCCGGGCGGGCAGTACTCGCGCGGCTCGAACCTGCTCACAGCGGGCGTTTACAAAGCCGTTCACCGTGATCGCACCGTCAGCTATCCCGACTCGGTTTACGGCGCGCACGGAGACGCAGCCTTCGCGCAGTGGGTGTGGCTGGCCAGCGTAACCCACCGTTTCTAGAGCGCTTTCATTGATGGTACAAGGTAGCTTCGTGCCCCATCCATTTCACGTTCTTTGTGAAATGGGTGGGAAACCACGAACTCAATCCTGCGGGAACCATGAAAATGCTCTAACTTCCAATTCGTCCATCGTTTTTGCCCGCTTGCGATTGCAGATAAGTTAACTCGTCCAACGCCATCCGCTAACCTGCCAACTCCGCGTAGCGGAGGCTGACTCGCTGCATTTATTCCAGGATTCCCCTGCAACTCTTTCTCGGAATCTTCCATTTGCAGCACAACCGAAATCTGATTTTTATCGAGGAATTTAGATGAAGATTACCCATCGCATTCTAGCTGCCGCGGCCATCTGCTGCCTGCTTCTTCCCGCGCAGGCCAAGCGCGCGCCCAACCTTGAACTGAAAGACCTGAAAGGCAATCCGCACAAGCTCGCCGAGTTGCGCGGCTCCATCGTCGTGCTCAACTTCTGGGCCACTTGGTGCGGGCCGTGCCGGGAAGAGCTGCCGCTGCTCTCGCGGCTCAGTCAACAATACGCCGGCAAGAAAGTCCTCTTCATCGCGGCCTCCGCCGATGAGCCGAAAGACCGCGCCAAGATCGACAAATTTCTGAGCAGCCAGCAGCTCGATCTGGACGTTTGGGTGGGAGCGGATCTGGACATGTTGCAAAGTGCCGGCTTGGGCAATGAGCTGCCCGCCACCATGGTTCTCGACGACCAGGGCGAGGTCGTTGCCCGCATCCTGGGTCAGGCGCGCGAAGAGGATGTGAAAGCGCCAGTGGATTGGCTGTTGAGCGGCAAGGCAGGCCCGCCGCCGCCCGCAATCACCAAGCGTTTGTAGTCGTTCACCGGCTTCGCTGACCCGCCAAGCATGAAACCGTAGCTCCAGCAAAAGATAGTAGCGCCAGCAAAAGATAGTAGCTCCAGCAAAAGATAGTAGCTCCAGCAAAAGATAGTAGCGCCATCAAAAGATAGTAGCGCCAGCAAAAGATAGTAGCGCCATCAAAAGATAGTAGCGCCATCAAAAGATAGTAGCGCCATCAAAAGATAGTAGCGCCATCAAAAGATAGTAGCGCCGGCCTCCCGGCCGGCTGTCGTGTGGACCTCCCGGTCCACACTTGTTCCTTGTCGGCCAACCGCGCAAGAGCCACGCGGCCAGCCCCAATTGCAGCGTCTGGGAATCTTTGCCCCGAAGGTGATAGAACGGAGGGGGATTGAATTAACCGGGCTGGTGGTGCGGCAATGGCGCGAAGACGGCGCATTTTTCTAACGGCAATTACGTTGCTGCTGGCGGGCGGGTTCTCTGCCCGCGCGCAGACGGCGGATCAGGCCTGGCTACACTACAAGCCATTGAACAAGCCGCCCAGTGTTCCCACGCGCGTCGTTTGCCTGGGCAAAAGCCCGCTTGAACAAAACGCCGCGGCGGAGCTTGTGCGCGGCCTTCAGGGACTCTACGGCGCGGGTGAGATAGCGTCCAAGCCTCATGCACGCTCCATCATTCTGGGCACCTATGAGGAGTTCCACAAGCGCTTCCCGCAATGGGCTCCATACGGGCAAAATCCCCATCGTGTTCTGTGGATGCATGATGAGTTTCATAGTTTCGTACCCATCTATGACAGACGCCCTTTTCAGGTGGTGGCAAGGTTCATGCCCGCCAATGAAGGGTTTGCGGTCTATCAAAATTCCAAGTTAAGTTCTGGGTCAATCTTCATTGAGGCCTCCAAGGGTGTGGGAGTGCTGAACGGCGCCTTTGCCGTGCTGCGAATTCTCTCGTCGGGCGCGGAGTTGCCGCAGGCCGGAATCAGCGCGCAGCCCGCCATGCCCATCCGCTGGGTCGACGATTGGGACAATCCCGACGGCTCCATCGAGCGCGGTTACGCCGGCCGCAGCATCTTCTTTGAAGGCGGCAATGTGCGCGCGGACCTGGCCCCGGTGGCCCAGTACGCGCGCCTGCTGGCTTCAGTCGGCATCAACGCCGTCAACGTGAACAACGTCAACGCCGCGCCGCAACTGCTCGACGCAAACCACCTCCAGCAACTGGCCCGCATCGCCGATACCATGCGTCCCTGGGGCGTGCGACTGGCTCTCAGCGTGGACATTGCCAGCCCGCAAAAAATCGGCAGCCTCAAAACCTATGACCCGCTCGACCCCGCCGTGCGCGCCTGGTGGGACGCCAAGGCGGATGAGATCTACGCGCTTATTCCCGACTTCGCCGGCTTCACCGTCAAGGCCGACAGCGAAGGCCAGCCCGGCCCGGCTAGCTACGGACGCACCCCGGCCGACGCCGCCAATACCCTCGCCGCGGCGCTTGAAGCTCACGGCGGCATCGTGCTTTACCGCGCCTTTGTCTACAACCACCACCTGGACTGGCGCGACCCCAAGGCCGACCGCGCCCGCGCCGCTTACGATATCTTTGCCCCGCTCGATGGAAAGTTTGCCGCCAACGTCGTCGTGCAGACCAAAGAAGGCCCCATCGATTTCCAGGCTCGCGAGCCGGTCTCGTCGCTCTTCGGCGCGCTGCAATTGACCAGCCAGGCCATGGAGGTCGAGATCACGCAGGAGTACACCGGCCAGCAGCGTCACCTGGTCTATCTTGCCCCCATGTGGAAGCAGGTTCTCGACTTCGGCTTCCGCGCCGCGGGCCAGGCCGCGCCTGTTAAGGAGATCGTCGCAGGCAAAACTTATCATCGCCCACTCGGCGGGCTCGTCGGAGTCGCCGGAGTGGGCCGCGACGGCTGGCTAGCCTCGCCGCTGGCTCTGGCCAACCTCTACGCCTTTGGACGTCTGGCCTGGAATCCCGATCTCTCGCCGGAAGAGATCGCCGAAGAGTGGACGCGGCAGACCATTGGCAACGACCCGGAAGTCGTCTCGACGGTCGTAAAGATGCTGATGCAATCCTGGCCGGCCTATGAGAGTTACACCGGCCCGCTAGGCCTGCAAACCCTCACCGACATCACCGGCAGCCACTACGGGCCGAATATCGAGTCCAGTGAAAACAACGGCTGGGGTCAGTGGCACCGCGCCGACAAAGACGGCGTCGGCATGGACCGCGGCGTTGCCACTGGCACCGGCTTTGTGGGCCAGTATCCGCCCGGCATTGCGCAACTCTATGAGAACCCCGTCACTACCCCCGACGAGTTTCTGCTCTTCTTCCATCATGTGCCGTATGCCTACCGGCTGCACAGCGGCAAGACAGTGATTCAGTCCATCTATGACAGCCACTATGAAGGCGCGGCACAGGCCGCTCAGTTTGTTCGTGACTGGGCCACGCTCGAAGGCAGAATCGACCAGCCACTCTACCAGCAAGTCCGCGACCGCCTCGTCTATCAGGCCGGCCACGCCATCCTCTGGCGCGACGCCGTCGTGCTGTACTTCCTCAAGCTCAGCGGAATCCCCGACGAACAGGGCCGCGCCGGGCACTACCCCGGACGCCTCGAGGCTGAAGACGCCCGCCTCGCCGGTTACAAGGTCATCGATATAACTCCATGGGAGGACGCCTCGGGCGGCAAAGCCGTCAGTTGCGCGGAAGAACGCGGCTGTTCCGCCGAATGGACCTGGCCCAATCAGCCCGGCCGCTATATCATCGCCGTTCAATACTTCGACCTCGCTGGAGGAACGGCGCGATTCACGCTGAAGATCAACGGTCAGCCCGCTGCCACATGGGCCGCCGACGCATCTCTGCCTTCAGCCCGTCCCAACGGCGACAACTCCACGCGCTACACGGTCCACGGCGTAGAGCTGAAGCAAGGAGACGTGCTGCGCGTTGAAGCAATTCCCGACGGTTCCGATCCCGCCGCACTGGACTACATTGAAGTCACACCTACCGCACCTTGAGGTAAGCGGTGTCTAATTCCTGCGAAAGCAAGTCTCCTCTTGTAAACCCGGAGGCTTTACGTTTGCTGGCCCCTCAAAGCGGCCTGTGCGGAAACGCACTCTGCCGGCAACCTCCTCGTCGCCCGCGCCGTAGGCGCAGTGGTTATTAGCCCCGCGTTTCAACGCGGGGTTGGCTATACCTGCAATTCCCCCGGAGTCCCGTCGGGACGGTGCTCATGATCTTCGTTCTCCTGACATTCTTGCCGGACGAAGCGAAATCGCAATCCGAGAGCGACTTCCGTAAATGTCAAACTTCGACTGTCGCCCTGGCAGAGACGGGGGGAGGGGCTTCTAAAATGAAACCAACCGGGAGGCGGCGTGGCGGAGCTTCGAAAACCCAGGCACAGAGGTATCAAGTGGGTTGCCGTTGGCCTGCTGGCGGCACTGATCGCCGCGGCTGGCATCGTCGAATTCGCCCTGCGCCGCGCCGAGCCATTTCTGCGCGCCCGCATCGTCCAGAGCTTGCAAGACCGCTTCCATGCCCGCGTCGATCTGGACAGCTTTCACATCTCGCTCGTCAATGGGCTCTGGGCCGAAGGCAAGGGTCTGCGCATCTGGCCGCCCTCTCAAGTCGAGGGCGTAACCGTCCCGGCCGGTCAGGGTGAACCGCTGATTCGCCTGGATGAATTTCGCTTTCATGCGCCACTGCATTACGCTCCCGGCCAGCCAATCCATATTTCCATTGTCGAGTTGAAAGGCCTCGCCATTCATCTCCCTCCCCGTTCGCACTTCCAGCATCCGTCGCCGCCGCCGGATGCCTCCGGCGCACCGGCCATGTCGAAAAACCCCATCGCCGCGCTGGTCAGTTTTCAGGTGGAGACCATCGAGGTCACCGGCGCGGATCTGGTCATGGAGACCAATAAGCCCGGCAAGCTGCCCAGGGAGTTCCCAATTGCGCGCCTCAAGCTGACCAGCCTTGCCGCCAACCAGGCAATGGCCTTTGACGCCGAGCTGACCAACCCGCGCCCCAGGGGAACCATCTATGCCACCGGCAGCTTCGGTCCCTGGCAGACCGCCGACCCCGGCGAGTCCCCGCTTACCGGCGGCTTCCATCTGGATCATGCCGATCTGGCCAGCTTCAGGGGCATTGCCGGAATTCTCGATTCCACCGGACATTTTCAAGGCACTCTGCGCAATCTCACCGTCGACGGCCAGACCGTGACGCCGGATTTCCGCCTCACGCACTTCGGCAATCCCGTGCCTCTCGCCACGCGCTATTACGCGCACGTCGACGGGACCAATGGCGATACCAGGCTCGATCAAGTGGAGGCCACGCTGGGCCGCTCGCACTTCAATGTGCAGGGGCAAATTGTGCGCCAGCCAGAGGCGGTGGTTGGCGGCGCGCAGCAGTATGGCGGCCACGATATTTCGCTCGCCGTCAACGTCGACAAAGGGCGCATCGAGGACTTTCTGCGCCTGGCCAGCCGCACCGGCAACGTGCTCCTTACTGGCGATCTGGCCATGAAGACCGCGCTGCACATTCCGCCGGGCCCCGCGCCAGTGCATCTGCGGCTGAAACTGGATGGCGAGTTTCAATTGCGGAATGCGCTCTTCACCAGCGCCAAGATGCAGAAGCGCATTGCCGAGTTGAGTCTGCGCGGCCAAGGCCAGCCCGATGCGCTCAAAACCACCGATCCGGTAACGATTTTTTCCGGGATGCAGAGCGATTTTCAGTTGGCCGGCGGTGTCATCACGCTGCCCGCGCTGGATTTCACCGTGCCGGGGGCGGCAATCCAGCTCAAGGGCGCCTATGGCCTGGATGGCGGCACGCTCGATTTTTCCGGCGCGGCCAGGATGCAGGCACCAATCTCGAAGATGGTCGGCGGCTGGAAGGGATTGCTGCTCGCCCCCGCCGATCGCCTGCTCAAGAAGGATGGAGCGGCCACAGAAGTCCCCATCGAGATTCACGGCACGCGCGAGCAGCCCGAGTTTACCCTCGATCTGGACGGCATGAAGATCTCCGGGAAGCGATAGGCCGTGCCGCGCGAAGCGATAGGCCGTGCCGCGCGAAGCGATAGACCGTGCCGCGCGAACCGCCAGCTTCGCGTCAAAAGCAAGGCGCAAATCCGCGCCGTAATCCCGCCCTTACCGCGCTCGCGTATAATTCTCCGTTGCTTCAAAATGAGGCGACGGAGGCTTTGAATGGATCCTGTTTTCCTGATTCCAGTGGGAGCATTGGCTCTCATCGTTCTCATCGTTTTACTGAGCAGCTTCTTTACCGTCAACACGGCTGAAGTGGCCGTCATCACCCGCTTCGGAAAATTCCTGCGCGTCGCCGACCCCGGCCTCAACTGGAAGCGCCCCTTCTTCGACTCCGTCGCCGGCCTCGTCAGCCTGCGCGTCAACCAAATCTCCCTCACCATGGAGACCAAGACCAAGGACAACGTCTTTGTCACCATTCCCATCTCGGTGCAGAATCGCGTGCGCCCTGAAAAGGTCTACGACGCCTACTACAAGCTCTCCGACCCGACGGCGCAGATCAAATCCTATGTCGAGCAGGTGATCCTGGGCCACGTCCCCGGCATGACGCTCGATGAGGTCTTTGCCTCGCAGTCGTCCATCGCCGCCGCCGTCAAGCAGGAACTCGATGCCGATATGGCCACCTTCGGCTTCGAGATCGTCAATGTCCTCGTCACCGACATCGTTCCCGACCAGAAGGTCAAGTCGGCCATGAACGACATCAACGCCGCCCAGCGTGAGCAGGTTGCCGCCAACGCCCGCGGCGAGGCCGAAAAGATTCTCGTCGTCAAAAAAGCCGAGGCCGAGGCCGAGAGCAAGGCGCTGCAAGGCCAGGGCATCGCCAATCAGCGCAAGGCCATCATCGAGGGTCTGCAAGTCTCCATCGAGCAATTCCAAAAGGTGGTCGATGGCGCTTCGTCACGGGACGTGATGCAATTGGTCATGGTCACGCAATACTTTGACACGCTCAAGTCCATCGGCGAGAGCGACAAGACCAACAC
>Ga0181516_10000162_pt1 | contig 70419 bp, 71 predicted proteins | sample PEATcosm2014_Bin_25_FD_121104 | JGI IMG/M metagenome (GOLD analysis project Ga0181516, IMG submission 121104) | Peatland microbial communities from MTU Mesocosm Facility, Houghton, MI, USA - PEATcosm2014_Bin01_10_metaG | ecosystem: Environmental > Terrestrial > Soil > Wetlands > Peat | place...
CTCTTCAGGATAACTGCGGTGCGGGGCGAGGGGTGTTTCGAGATTCGAGAGGGGCGGAGCGATTTTAGCGTTTGTTGAGGGTGAGCCAGGGTGTGCGGCGGTAGGAGTCGGCTACGACCCAGGCGTTGGCGGCGAGGGCGGCGGAGAGGATGGTCTCGCTCCAGACGAAGGCGTCTTTGGAGCCGGCGGCCACCATGGGCACCCAGACCAGGAGCAGGAACAGGCTGATTTGCAAGGTTGCGAGAGCGGCAGCGAGGCGCGCGAGAACTCCGATGAGGATGGCGAGGCCGGCGGCGATGAAGGTGCAGCCGAAGAAATAGGCCCAGAAGACGTGCCATGGGAGCCATGTGGGCTCGATCGTGACGGTGTCGTGGGGATCGATGAAGTGGGCTGCGCCGAAGAAGATCAGGGCAGCGCTGTAGAGGATTCTCGCGATGCGCAGGCCGATGTTGCCGGAGAAGAAGCGGAGGCGCTGGCGGTCCCATTCGTCGGCGAGCTGGTTGTAGAGTGTCCAGGCGCCGGCGACCATGGCCGCAGTGACGAAGCCGGGCCAGAAGACGCCGAAGGTGGGTGAAACGAGGATTTCGGGCAGTCTGAACACCAGCAGCCAGAACAGAAGAGCGGCGAGCAGCAGACGGGCAGAGGGGGCGGCTGTGCGCGGAATGAGGAGGCCGAGGCCGGAGGCAAGCGAAATGACGGCGCAGAGATAGACGAGTGCGATGCGCGCGGGGATGGCGGCGGGGACGGGGTTCCACACAGGAGTGAAATCGCCTGTGGTGAGGCCGAGGATTCCGAGGGCGATGAAGGTCGCGGCGAAGACGCCGTGTCCGGCGCTGGCGATGCGGATTGGGCGGTTCGAGGGGATGTCTCGGGTCATCGCGTTCAGAGTAACTTTGCGAGACGCAGATCGCGCGGGGATATGGCGGGATATGTTGTGAGACGGCTGTGGGCGATGCTGGGCGCGAGGGATTGAGAAGGGTCAGGCGCAGGCGAGCGCGGCGAGTGTGGAGTCGAGTGCGGGAGCGGCGACGGCCTCGGGCGTGTAGCGCAGGGGGGAAAGGTAATGGGGATTGACGCGGGAGAGAGTTTCATTGATGCAGACGGCAGGGTGGGAGACGAGTCCTTTGCAAAGGGCTTCGTGGGGAAGGGACGTGGCGTTGTATTGGCAGATGCCACCAAGCTCAGAGTGCTTGTGGAAGACCTCTTCGAGACGGCGCTCGTATTCGACGAGGCAGGAAAAATCTTTATCAGGGCCGAACTCCCATGTCATATCGCCGGTGGCCCAGAGGCCCTTGTATCCGTCGGCGAGGGCCTGCTGGAGGGCGGACTGGAGGGAGTCAATCATGCGGTCGATGTCGAAGCAGCGGCCCTGGGCGAGGTGGGGCCGCTCGGAAGAGAGGATGAGGCTGGAGTTGCTGAGTTCGCGGGGGACGTCGACGCCAGCGGCGGCGAGGCTGGACTTCATGTTGGCGACCATGAGCGCGCTGTTGAGGTAGACGCAGCGGATGTTGCGGCGGAGCTTCTGCCGGACGATGGTCGAGAGAATTGTGAGATGGCGCGCGGAAGAGCCCTGGTAGATAAGGCACTGATGGCGGGGAATGGGACGCATATGACGGGGACAGTATAGCCACGTGCTTGCAGAGAGAGAAAGGGGAAATGGGGCAAGGGTGATTACCGAAGACAGGGTCAGGGCTAATTCAAAAACATGGTGCGGTAGAGGGTGTCGCGCTGGACGGGCATGAAGCCGGCGTCGCGGATGATGCGGCGCAGTTCCTCTTCAGTAGTGCAGTTGGAGGTGCCGGCGGCCTTGACCACATTTTCCTCGAGCATGACGGAGCCGACGTCGTTGCCGCCGAAGTGGAGGCCCATCTCGAGGACCTTGAGGCCCTGCGTGACCCAGGAGGCCTGCACGTTTTCAATGTTGTCGAGGTAGAGGCGGGCGATGGCGAGGACCTTGAGGTATTCGACGGAGGTGGCCTCGTCCCATCCGCGGCCGCCCATGGCGGTGTTGTGAGGCTGGAAGCTCCAGGGGATGAAGGCGGTGAAGCCGCCGGTTTCTTCCTGCAGGTTGCGGACAACTTCGAAGTGGTTAATGCGCTGATCGAAGGTTTCGCCGACGCCGAACATCATTGTGGCGGTGGTGCGCATGCCGAGCTGATGAGCGGTGCGATGGACGCTGACCCAGTCCTCGGTGCGGCACTTGAGGCGGGCGATGCGGAAGCGGACGTCGTCGTCGAGGATCTCGGCGCCGCCGCCGGGGATGGAGTCGAGGCCGGCGTCGCGGAGGCGGGAGATGGTGGTGCGCAGGTCGAGGTTGCTGTACTCGGCGATGGCGAGAACCTCAGAAGCGGAGAGGCAGTGGAGCCAGATGGAGGGAAAGCGCTGCTTGATGCCGGTGAAGAGCGATTCGAACCAATCGATCTTGAGGTCGGGGCGAATGCCGCCCTGCATGAGGACGCCGGTGCCGCCCATCTCGAGGGTCTCGGCGATTTTCTCGTAGATTTTTTCGAAGTCGAGGATGTAGCCCTCGCTGGCGCGGGGCCCTTTGAGGGGGCGGTAGAAGGCGCAGAAGTTGCAGTATTCGGTGCAGAAGTTGGTGTAGTTGATGTTGCGATCGATGATGTAGGTGACTACGCCCTCAGGGTGGAGACGGCGGCGCACCGCGTCGGCCTCGAAGCCCAGACCGATGAGGTCGGGAGAGTTGAAGTGGTCGAGGGCCTGTTGGCGGGAGAGCGGCATAAAGACAGTTTACCAAGGGGCTAGGGGCTGAGGGACCGAGGGGCTAGGGACGGAGGGCTAGGGACTGAGGGAGTAGGGGCTAGGGGCGGGGTTGTTTGCGGCCGGGGCGGAAGAGGAAGAGTCCTCGGGTGAGGATGGGGTCGCGGCGGGTGCGGGAGAGATTGGACGCGGTGGAGATGCCGCTGAAGAGGACGAAGAAGTCCCAGAATGCGCGCCAACGGGATTTTGAGTTTGCAGCGGCGGAGCCGGCCGGAAGGCTGCTGGCCGGATTGCCGGGTGCGTCGCTGGTCAGGTTGTCGGTCACGTTGGGGAGGTTCCTCACGGGGCGGAAAATTTCGGCGCCGTTCATTGGAGAGAAAAGTGAGGCAGACGGTTGCAGTTTTTCGTGCGGTTGCGGGACCGGTGCATTACTTGGGTGGCGGCGGAGTGGGCGTGCGCGGCGCTGGGGGCTTTTTGGCAGGGCTCGATACGCCAAAGCTCATCAGCAGGAACTTGAATCCCTTGCGCAGTGAATCGAGCACGCTCATGAGTTCTATTGTCTCCGATCCTGAAGCGCTTAGTTGGCAGACGGAGTGGGCGGAGGCGGCGAGGGCGATTTTGGCGCGGCTGCGGGCTCATCGCGCAGAATGCTGAGGGCTTCGGGCGGCAGAGGCTTATCGGCGTTAGCGAGCAGCAGGCTCACCTGCCACATTTCGGTGTCGCTCAATTGAGAGCGGAACTCGGGCATGCCGGTCAGGCGGATTCCGTTGGCGACTTTCCAGTAGGTTTCGCCGGGCGGGTCGTCGCTTACGCCGACGGTGGGGCCGTTATGATGCTTTTCCCACAGCGGCGGAGCGGAAGGAAACATGTTTTCGCCGAGCTGGGAGGGCTTGCCGTGATAGCCGTGGCAGACGGAGCATTTTTCGGCGTAGATGTGAGCTCCGGCGACATAGACATGTTCGTCGGGCTGAATGGGCGGCATCTGGATCAGTTCCTTCTCGATGCGCTGGTGGAGGGCGTAGCCGGTGATCTGGCCCTCGTAGGGCAGGGGAGGGTCAGAGACCGCGACGGGAAGGTTGCCGCGATAGAGCCAGACGAGTCCCCAAAGAAAGACGAACAAGAATCCGAGCACAATTCCGAACAGTAATCGACCCATGACGGCGCGGCCTCCGGTGATCTTCATCGTAGAGCATGGACGGGGCGTTTGGAGCTGGGGGCAACGGATTGATTACCCGATTGATGGCGGGGCGGGAGGGGATGGCAGGGGAGAATGGGGGCGAAGCGCGGTGAACTTAAGCAGCGAAGTGGATCGCCGCGCGTCCAAACGGGAGCGGGTCCACCCACAACGCAGCCCTCAGATGTTTTAATACCTACTGGGGGAGCGTCGTTGTCAGGCGTGCTTCCGTAAAGTCGTGGAGGTATCCCGAAAGCGATGTATTCTTTCCGCCGTCTTGCCATCTTGCTGGCACTTTTTTTGCCGGCAGCGCACGTAGTTCTGTCTCAGGACGCCAGCCCCAGCAGCTCATCGGCACCGCAGGATCAGGCCCAGCCGGGCCAAAATGGAGAAACCCAGGGTCAGTTGAGCGTGCAGGCGCGCATCAGAGCACGCCGCGCGCAGAGGCGCGCCCAGGCTATCCACGAGACGTATTCCAATCTTTATGAGGCTTATGCCGGGGGCGGGTATTTGCGCTTTAAACCGGGGCCGAACCTGCAAAAGGCAACCATGTATTCGTGGGACGCGGCGGTGACGCGCTACTACGGCGAAAAGCTGGGCGTGACGATTGACGGGCGCGGGTATTATGGGACGGCGTTTGTGGGACTGAACGAGGCGTCGATCACGCGGCCGGCGATCAGCCAATACGATGCGATGGGAGGGCCGACGTACCGGTTCATTCTGCATCCGCGTTATTCGATAGCGGCGCGGGCGATGGGCGGCGTTGCGGTGGGCAATTTTTCAGGAGATACGAGCGGGTTCACACCGGCATCGCTGGGACTTTATTCCGACGGCGCGACCTACGCGATCAACGGCGGGATTGTGGGCGAGGCGAATCTGAGCCCGAATCTCTCGCTGCGGCTGGCGGGCGATTATCTGGGCACAGGATTTGGCTCGCAGATGCAAAACGGTTTTGGATTCACGTATGGGTTCGTGTATCGATTTGGGAAGCAGTGAGAAAGACAGGGACTAGGGGCTAGGGGCTAGGGAAAAGGGAGTAGGGAATAGGGAGTAGGGAGTAGGGAATAGGGAGTAGTTGATGCGGCTCGCCGAAGATGGCGGGCCGTTTGCTTTTTGTGCGAGCTGTGGGCGCTGGCGAAACTTCAGGGCTGGAGCGGGCGGGGTGGGGCGAGCGCGAGGAGGGCGATGCCGATGAGGGCGAGGACGGCGACGCCGATGAGTTCGCCGCGGGCGACCATGTGGCAGACGGCCTGGGTACCCATCCACACAGCGTGAAACAGGCTGGACCAGGCGGTGAAGGCGATGAGGCTGCGATGGGCGGATGGGTTGCGCATGGCGAGGAGCAGGAAGATGCCCAGCGTGACGTAGAGGGTGAACATCATGGAGAGCGCGGGCTCGATGCGGACGAAGACAAACATGGGATAGGCGGTGGCGATGAAGAGGACGCCGACGATGCCGAGGACGATTTTCAGAGGGAGTTGGCGGTGAATGAGGAACCTCGCAGACGTGCCTATTTGAAGAGCAGGTGCAATCACTCTACTGGAGGATGGGGATGTTGGCGATGCGCTGCTGCCACTCGGCGGGACCGGTCTGGTGGACGCTGGTTCCTTTGGAGTCGACGGCCACGGTGACGGGCATGTCGCGCACATCGAATTCATAGATGGCTTCCATGCCCATGTCTTCAAAAGCGAGAAGGCGAGAGCCGTGGATGGCCTTGGCGACAAGGTAGGCTGCGCCGCCGACGGCCATCAGATAGACCGCTCCGAATTCGCGAATCGCGTCGATGGCGGCGGGTCCGCGCTCGGCTTTGCCGACCATGCCGAGCAGGCCGGTTTCAGCGAGCATCTGGCGAGTGAATTTGTCCATGCGCGTGGCGGTGGTGGGGCCGGCGGGGCCGACGACTTCTCCACGGACGGGGTCGACGGGGCCGACGTAGTAGATGAAGCGGCCCGTGAAATCGACGGGGAGTTTTTCGCCGCGGTTGAGCATGTCGGTCATGCGCTTGTGGGCGGCGTCGCGGCCGGTGAGGAGTTTGCCGGTGAGGAGCAGGACTTCGCCGGGCTTCCAGGTGGCGACCTCGGCGCGGGTGACGGTGTCGAGGTTGACACGGCGCGCGCCGGAGACGTCATAGGTGAGCTTGGGCCAGTCATCGAGCGAGGGCGGGTCAAGAAAGACCGGACCTGATCCGTCGAGGACGACGTGGGCGTGGCGGGTGGCGGCGCAGTTGGGAATCATGGCGACGGGAAGGTTGGCGGCGTGCGCGGGGGTATCGAGGATTTTGACGTCGAGGACGGTGGTGAGTCCGCCGAGGCCCTGGGCGCCGATGCCGAGGCGATTGACTTTGTCATAGAGCTCGACGCGGAGTTTTTCAGCGGTGGTGACGGGGCCGCGGGCGATGAGGTCCTGAATGTCGATGGGGTCCATGAGGGCTTGTTTGGCGAGGAGCATGGCTTTCTCGGCGGTGCCGCCGATGCCGATGCCGAGCATGCCGGGCGGGCACCATCCGGCGCCCATGGTGGGCACGGTTTTGAGCACCCATTCGACAACGGAGTCGGAGGGATTGAGCATGGCGAATTTGGATTTGGCTTCGGAGCCTCCACCTTTGGCGGCGACGGTGATCTCGACGGTGGAGCCCTGGACCAATTCGACAAAAACGACGGCGGGCGTGTTGTCTTTGGTATTCGTGCGCTTGCCGGCGGGGTCGGCCTGGAGCGAGGCGCGGAGCTTGTTGTCGGGATCGAGGTAAGCGCGGCGCACGCCGGCGTCGGCCATCTGCTGCAGGTCGAGCGGCTGCTCGCCGGGGGCGGCTTCGAAATGCACGTCCATGCCGAGTTTGACGAAGACGTTGACGATGCCGGTGTCCTGGCAGATGGGGCGATGACCCTCGGCGCACATGCGCGAATTGATGAGGATCTGAGCCATGGCGTCTTTGGCGGCGGGAGATTGTTCGCGCTCGTAGGCACGGGCCAGCGAGGTGATGTAGTCGACGGGGTGGTAGTAGCTGATGTATTGCAGCGCGCCGGCGACGCTGGCGATGAAATCTTCTTGAAGGATGACGGTCATGAACAGTACCCCTTAGCCTTGTCTCATAAAATATTAGGCCATGAGCAGTGAAGTTGTTGGCAATGACTGGGCGGGACGTGTTGTTGACGAGACGTTTGTGCTCAGGGAGTGGCTCGGGGGGACGGAGCGGAGCGGAGTTTTCGCGACGGAGTTGCCGGGCGGCGCGGCGGAGAAGGCAACGATCAAATTGATCGTTGCTGACGGCGCCGAGGCCGAGGAGCGCATCGCGGGATGGCAGGGGGCGGCGAGAGTGGCTCATCCTCATCTGGTGCGCGTGCTGGGCACGGGACGCTGCGAGGTTGGCGGGACAAGTTTTGTGTACGTGGTGACGGAGTATGCGGACGAGGTGCTGGCCAATGTTTTGCGGGAGCGCGCGCTGACGGCGGATGAGACGCGCGAGATGCTGGAGCCGGCTGTCGATGCGCTCTTGTTTCTGCATGCGAAGGGGTTTGTGCATGGACACGTGAAGCCCTCGAATCTGCTGGCGGTGAACGACCAACTGAAGCTTTCGGCGGATGGGTTGGTGGCGGCGGGGTCGATGCGGAAGGGCGTGGCGGCGCGGGAGATTTATCGTGCGCCGGAGAGCGGCAGCGGACCGATTGCGCCCGCGGAGGATGTTTGGTCAGTGGGAGTGACGGTGGTGGAGGCGCTGACGCAACGGCCTCCGGAGTGGGACGGAGCGTCGAGTGCGGGGCCCGTGGTGCCGGATTCGATGGCGCAGCCGTTTGCCGCGATTGCACGGGCATGCTTGCGGGTCGATGCCGCGGAGCGGTGCAAGCTGAGCGTGGTGAAGGCGCTGCTGGCGGGCGGGATCGAGGCTGAGATAAACGCGGAGGCGAGTGCGAAGGCCGGGCCGGACGTGGTGGCGCAGGATCTGGTTGTTAACGAGCCGGTTGCGCAGACAGCGGCGCGGTCGATTTGGGATGCGGATTCGGCTGCGATCGCAGGTGCGAATAAGCCTGAACGTTCGTCGACGATTCAGCAGGCGGTGGTGGCGAACGCTGCGTTGCCATCGAGAGGGCCGATTGCCGCGCCGGCTACGCTGCGACGCGAGGTCAATGCAGAACCGCCCAGAAGGCTTCGAGTGGTTCCCATCGTGCTTGCTGCGAGTGTTGTGATGGCGATTATTGTTGCGTTGGTGCTGCACAGCTACAAGAGCGAATTGACCGTGCCGGAGCAAGGAGGGGCGGCGGCGGCGGGTGCATCGGAGAGCGGGCGGGCGAATGGCGCGGTGCTGGAACGAGTGCTGCCGGCTGTTCCCGAGAAGGCGAGTGCGACGATTCGCGGGGCGGTGTTGCTGACGGTGCGAGTGAAGGTGAATGGGGCGGGCGAGGTGACGGATGCAACGCTGGCGTCGCCGGGGCCGAGCAAATATTTTGCCCGATTTGCGCTGGAGGCTTCGCGGAAGTGGAAGTTCAAGCCGGCGCGGCGGGGCGGGCAGAGTGTTGCGAGTGTGTGGACGCTGCACTACCAGTTCAGAGCGGACGGGATCAAGGTGACGCCGGAGGAAGAAGCGCCGTAGGGCTGATGGATTGGAGCCAGGCAGCGGGGCGGGCAATGCACTGGTTGACGAGACGCGATCGATCAGGGTTTAAGGCATTTTCTGCAATAGTGCGGTCTCTTGAAGTTGTCCAAGGTCACCGCTCTCTGTTGGTCGCGTTGACTTTACGCTTACGGCTTCGGACTACAGCATTTCCGAAAATGCTTTAGACGGCGCTGCGCAGGCCGGTGTGGATGAAGCCGTCGCGCTTGAAGAGGATGGGTTCGCGGGTGGTGCGCGATGGCGGATCGGAAGGGAACGATCGGCCACCGCGCGGGATTGGTCAGGAGCGGGCAGGGGACATGGGGAGGGCCAGGCTGCGCGCGGAGGAGCGCGATGCGGTTCTTTGGTTGGCGGCGGTGTTTGCCGGCCGTCGATCGCCGGGGGCGTCGTCATGTCCGACTTTGAAGGATCCGACCAGGCCAGTGAGTTCGTTGGCGAGGTTGGAGAGCTGTTCGCAGGCCTCGACCGATTGCCGTGAACCGGCAGCGGTCTGTTGAATGATGGATGCAATCTCGGTGACGCTGGCCGAGACCGATTGGGTCGAATAGGACTGTTGGGTGGCGGCCGCGGCGATCTGCGTGACCATCTGCTGCACCGACTCGGAGCCATGAATGATGCTGGTAAGCGCCTGACCCGCGGAACGCGCGGACTCCACGCCGCTCTTGACATGGCCCATGCTGGCGCGCATGGCCCCGACGGCCTCGGTGGTGCCGGCCTGGATGGCGCGTACGGTCTGGTCAATCTCCTTGGTTGCGGAACTGGTACGTTCGGCGAGGCGGCGCACTTCGCCGGCAACGACGGCAAAGCCGCGGCCGTGTTCGCCGGCGCGGGCAGCCTCGATGGAGGCGTTGAGCGCGAGCAGGTTGGTCTGGTCGGCGATTTCGTTGATGACGTTGACGATTTTGCCGATGGCGTCGCTGGAACGGCCCAACTCCTCGATGCGGGTTGAGGTCTCCTGATTGGATTGCAGCACCTGACCGATTGTGTCGACTGTCATCTGCACGGTTTCGCCGCCGGACTTGGCGCTTTCCTCGGCCTTTCGCGCGTCCACGGCAGCGTGCTGGGTCGTGTTGCCGATTTCCTGAACGGCGGTGGACATTTCATTCATAGTGACGGTGATGCGCTCGGCCTGCTGCTGCTGTTGCACGGCCTGTGAAGCGGTTTCGCGCGCGGTTGCGGCGAGTTCCTCGGCAGACTGGCCCAGCATCATCGCGTGCTCGCCCACGCGGCGCACAATCTCCTCCATGCGGCCGATGAAGACATTGAACCATTTGCCCACTTCGTCGATCTCATTGCGGCCCTGGACGTCGATGCGGCGGGTCAGATCGCCTTCGCCCTCGGCGATGTCTTGAAGGCGCAGGGCGAGGGCGCCGAGCGGCAGCACGACCTTGGACTGGACCACCCACCAGGCAAACAGGCATGCAACGAGGGCCAGGCCGACCATGACGAGACCCGCGGCGCGGCTGCGCGTGGAGTAAGAATCGACGGTGTCGAGTTTGCGTTGAAAGCTTACGGCCACGGTCTTGTCGAATGCGGACATGGCGCCGGAGAAGGCCTTATTCTCTTTGCCGAGGGCGCCTACCTGCGCCATGAGATCTTCGCTGGGGCCACCGGTGGCGGCGACGATGGCGGCATAGGTGTCGTGATCCCGGGAACGCAGGGACCCAAACTGTGCCAGCAGATCGTTGGCCTGGGCGCTTAGATCAGGCGCCTGAGCGAGGTCGGTCTTGACGGTTTCGAGCGCGCTTTCGGCGGAGTCCGCATCAGCAACGGCGCCTTTGATGGAGTTGGCGTCCTGGAGCACGACGGCATCGCTATAGTGCTTCTGCATGCGCTCGAAGGAGGACTCGGCCTCCTGCATTTTCAACGCCGCGGGAAACAGGGAGGCGGAGATTTCCGACATCCGGCTGTGCGTGGCGCTGGCGGAGAACTGCACCATGGCTAACAGCAGCAGGTAGCCGCCGGCCAGCGTTGCCAGAATGCCGAGGATTCTCGTCTTGATCTTCAATTGTCCAAACATTGGCTCACCTGATGTTTCGAACTTTCATTTCCTACAAGTGGGGTTGTCGGGCCTTGTTGCCGCGGCACCGGCATTGCGCTTGAGATGATAAGAAGCGCAATGCCGATTTTCCGCTTACCTGACGACAAGCACCTTGACGCCGTCGGTCGTGGCACCGGCACCAACATAGGCGATGGCGCCCTTGGTTTTTGCCACGTACGCTACCACCTCAGCATCTGTGGCAAAACTCTTCGGCATTGAGGCCTTGCCGGTAAATACCAGGCTGCGATAGAAGGCTTGCAGCGCCGCATCGTTTTTGCTGAGATAGTCCTTAAGAAAAGCCTCGTGGGCCGGGCCGCCTTTGCTCAATACCGGATCGACGTGGCTGCCGCCCAGGGAATCCTTGTCCAGCAGGAAGACGTCCTTGACGTCTCCCGCAGAAATCGAACTTGCCGACACGCTGTTATTGGCAATGATCTTCACGTCTCCGGCATAGGCTCGCCATGAAACAAAGAGCGCAATGGCCGCAAACATCGCGATGAATCTTAGTCGTTTCATACCTGTCTCCTCTTGAAATCGCGTCCACTGTTGCTTAGAAGTTGAAGCTGGCTTTCAGCACGAGCATGTTCGTTTTGGGCTTCAGGCCGTTGGGGTTCCACTGCGAATAGAAACCCTGCGCGGCATAGATGTCGCCGTAGCCGTCCATGAAGTGCCCTTCGGCTTTCACTTCCCAATGGCTGTTCACGTCGAAGCGCGCGGTTCCGACTTCGTCAGTGATGTGGTTGCTGGCGGTGTTCTTGGGGTTGTTGGGATCGTCTTCGTGGACGTTGGAATGGTAGACGCCGACTTGCAGCCTGGGAGTTACGTGATAGGCCGCGGAAGCAAACCATGCCTCGGTGTTCTGGTTCAACATGTAGGCTGACGGGCCAAAGAGCGGCGAATGGATTGCCAATTTTTCATCGGTGCTCCGGTATTCGCTGGAGAATTCCCACTTTGCCCGGTTGTAGTCTCCATATCCCACCCAGACGCGGTCCGGCGGCGTATCGATGGTGTAAGGAGCTCCCGCGAACGGTCCGCTGAGCCATTTGCCGGTCCGATGCGTGGTCAGATTTGCCCACGACGAGCCGAGCATCAGGCCCTTGACCGGGGTCGTCCATTTCGCATCCCATCCCTCTGTGTGACCCTTGATCGAGAGGATGTTGAACCCCTGGGCGAGCGAGTAGTAGTAGTAGCCTTCGCGGTCGTCGAAGGACCGAATTCCGTAGTAGCCCGTATAGTCCAGCTTTCCAGCCTTTTTCAGCGGGATTCGCCCGTACAGGTCGCCGCCGGTATGCGCGATGAACGTGGTGCGCAGGTCAGTCGGGTAGATACTCTGCGGCAACAGGGCCCATGTGTGCAGGAATTCCATGTCCTGGGTATCGTTGTAGAGGCCCATCGCGGTCTTGACTTTTCCTGCGCGCACGCCGAGCCAGCCGGCGAACTTGTAGTCGCCATAGGCCCAGTCCAGAGATGGCCGGAAGTCATCGAGGCTGCCGATTTTGCGCGAGTAGCCCTGTCCGCCGATGCGGAACTTGTCGGAGATGGGCATGGAGAGGTTCAGCGCTCCCTCAGTAAAGGCCGGGCTGCCATGGCTGGTGTACATGGTCAGGAAGTTGTTCTGGTTTGAATAGGCATAGCCCTGCGAGGCAAATCCGTGGACCTGCACGGTGCGGTCGAAAACCCTGAACTCCTGCGCATGCAGGACCATGGAAAGTCCGAATGCTGCGAACATCCCCGCGTAAATACATTTCAGAAGAGTGCTCTTCATTGGTTGGTCTCCTCGGCGGAAATGCTTGGAGCAGATCGCCGTGTGCTTGCCCTGCGAGAGTCGGTCCGTCTTTGACGGCCGTGCGGGGCCATCGCCGGTGACCAAATGCTTTGCCGGGAATGACCGAGGATCTCTTCAAGGAACGCTTCCCGGTATATCGGCGCATTTTCGGTTTTGATCATCGATCGGCCGCGCACATTCTCGGCGGCTGGCCGGGCGAGGATGAGAGGCGGCAGGAAGAAAGTTGCGGGCGTAGCTGGACGCAGCGATCGGCACCGAAGCCGCATAGCGGCTGGTTTTTCTGTTCGGACGAGGACAATGGCCGAAGCTAAGAAACATGAGCGAGTATCCAGCGAACGGGATTCCGCCGGAGGAAGAAGCGCCTTGGAGTTGTTGGAATGGAGCCAGGTTGCGGGGCGGGCAATGCACTGGTTGACGAGACGCGATGGATCAGGGCTTAAGGCATTTTCTGCAATAGTGCGGTCTCTTGAACTTGTCCAAGGTCACCGCTCTCTGTTGGTCGCGTTGACTTTACGCTTACGGCTTCGGACTACAGCATTTCCGAAAATGCTTTAGACGGCGCTGCGCAGGTCGGTGTGGATGAAATCGTCGCCCTTGAAGAGAATGGGTTCGCGGGTGGTGCGGGCGAGGGCGTAGCTGAAGCAGTCGCCGAAGTTGAGGTTGGCGGCGTGTCCGCTGCCGCGGCCGTAGTCACGATAGGCTTCCCAGGCGATCTTTGCTTGCGCTGCGGTGACTGGTTCGATCTGCAGCCCAGGGTTTTCCAGGATTTCTTCCAATCGGGCCGTGAGGATCGGATCCTTGTACCGACCTATAACGATCCTCGATTCGAGGTAGGACGCGGCGGAAATGCGCACAGATTTTGCCGCTTCGATTGCCCTGGAAAAGGCTTCAGCTTCGGGTTCATTCTTGAGAATTGCAATAAAGGCCGAGGTGTCGACGATCATATTGGTAGACCGGTCTCCGGGTCGTAAAGCTCATCCATCAGTTCCTTGGAGGTCATGCCGTCATTCATCATCGGACCGGTTTCCCGGCTGATTTCCATCAGCCACTCGGCCATTAGCTTCTTTCTGCGCAGGCTTTGTTTCTCTCTTTCGATTTCGCGCTCCACGGCTTCAGTTACTGCTGTCACAAGAGTCACTCCTCGCAACGCGGCCAACTCACGGATGCGCGTTTCGGCAGTGGAGTTCTTGATGTTGATTCCCATGATTCTACCCTTCTACCTTTTCTTTCTACCATTCTACCATACTTGGTGAGAATTCTGGCAAAGCGAACTGGGGAGGGCGCGGGGTGGCGGATGGCCTAATCTAGTGGTATGAGCGAGTTTCCAGCGAACGGGATTCCGCCGGAGGATCCGCACAGCATTCCGGAGGCGACGGGCGGAGCGGGGACGGTATTCGACCTGCTGGTAGTGGGCGCGGGGCCGACGGGGCTGGCTTGCGCCATTGAAGCGAAGAAGGTGGGTTTCAGGCCGGTGCTGGTGGACAAGGGCTGCGTGTGCAACTCGCTGTTTCACTATCCGGCGCACATGACGTTTTTCACGACGTCGGAATTGCTGGAGATTGGCGACATTCCCTTTCCCAGCCCCAACGCCAAGCCGACGCGCAATGAGACGCTGGAGTATTACCGGCAGGTGGCGGCGTTCTACAAACTCGACGTGCGGCAGTATCACAGGGTGGAGCGCGTGACGGGCGCGGATGGAGGGTTCACCGTTCACCTGGTGGATCGATTTGGACGGACGAGCGAGCTGCAAACCCGCAAACTCGCGCTCTCTACCGGCTACTATGACCTGCCCAACATGATGGGAGTTCCCGGCGAGGAGTTGAGCAAGGTGCATCACTACTACGACGACCCGCACCCGTATTTTGGGCTGGATGTGGTGGTGATCGGGGGCAAGAATTCGGCGGCGATTGCGGCGCTGGAGCTGTGGCGGCACGGAGCGCGGGTGACGGTGGTCTATCGCGGCGACGGAGTGCAGCCGCATGTGAAGTACTGGATCAAGCCGGACCTCGAGAACCGGATCAAAAATGGCGAGATTCAGGCTTATTTCAAGACCAGCGTGAAGGAGATTACGCCGGATACGGTGGAGTTGGAGACGCCCGAGGGGGCGAAGTCGTTGCACAACGACTTTGTGTTTGCGATGACGGGGTATCACCCGGATTTTGAATTTCTCGAAGCACTGGGCGTGCGGTTTGAGGGGCCGGACCGGCTGCCGGTGTGCGACCCGGAAACGCTGGAGAGCAATGTGCCGGGGATTTATCTGGCGGGAGTGATTGTGGCGGGATCGCGCACCAACGAGATCTTCATTGAGAACGGGCGGTTTCACGGAAAGCAGATTGCGGTGGCGTTGACGGCGAAGCGCGGAGCGGCGACGGCGTAGAGACTGGGCGATAAGGTTGGAGTCCAAAGATACAGTTTTCCTGAGATTTCTATCGATAATTCGAAGCAAACCGCTCCCACTTCGCATCCTCTAAGAGTGACAAGCTGGCCTCGGCGGCAAGGCTCTGAATTGCTGGCGGTTTCGGGCTGAGTGGGATGCGGCTCGAAGCGGAACTTTTTGGCGGCGGGCGGGTTTAAACGACATGACAGGCCTTGTGGATCGCCGTCTAAAGAAACAGGACCCGAGGCCAGATGTGACTGGCAGGAGATAAAGATGACTGGGACCATGCTGAAGCGAGTGATTGCCGGAACTGTTGCGTGGACTGCGGCAGCGATTTTGTGCACTGTGGTTGCGTTGGCGCAGGATCCGGCGCCGGCAAGCGGGCCGCGCACCGACGGGCAGATTGAGATGGACGTGGTGCAGGCACTGGACGAGTCGCAGGCGCTGAAGAACGATCTCATCACCGCGGCAACGATCCAGAGCAAGGTGACGCTGTCGGGGACGGTTTCAAGCGACGACTCGAAGAAGTTGGCGGAGTCGATTGTGAAGGGCGTGCCGGGCGTAACGGGCGTGGCCAACAACCTGAAGATTGGCAACCCGGCGAACGATCCAAATGCGGTGCCGGCTCCGGCTCCGGCCGATGATGCCGATCAGCAGGACGCGGCGAATAACGGGGCGCAGGCGCCTCCTCCTCCGGCGTATGGGCAGAACGCTCCCCAGGACAACAGCCAGCAGGCACCGCCGCCAGGATATGGGCAGGCTGGGCCTCCGCCGGCTTACGGGCAGCAGGGGCCGCCGCAGGGATACCCGCAGCAGGCGCCGCCGCAGGGCTACCCACAGCAGGGTCCGCCGCCGGGATATGGGCAGAATGCACCGCCTCCGGGATACGGACAGCAGCCGCCACCGTCGGGATATGGACAAGCTCCGGGATACGGACAAGGCGGATATGGGCAGGGACCTTATGGTGGACAGCAGGCTCCTCCGCCACCGTCATACAAGTTTGCGAACAATCCTTTGACCGTGCCGCAGGGAACGATCCTTCAACTGCGGACGACCGAGCCGGTTGACAGCAAGAGAGCCAAGGGTGGAGAGCCGCTGCAGTTTACGGTGATCCAGGACGTGACGTTTGGCGGCTACCTGGCGATTCCGCGCGGCGCGACGGTGCATGGAGTGGTCGCCGAGGTGAAGAAGCCCGGACAACTTGCCGGCAGCGCGGAACTGGCGTTGCAACTTACTTCGCTGGATTTGGGCGGACAGAACTATCCTCTGCAGTCAGACCTCTTCAGGGTGAAGGGACCGGGCAAGGGCGGCAGGACGGCAGGCAACATCGTTGGAGGAGCGTTGCTGGGCGCAATTATCGGCGGCGCGGCGGGTGGCGGCGGCGGGGCAGCAATCGGCGCGGCGGCAGGCGGCGGAGTGGGCACGGCTGCTTCGGCGGCGAGCTCTGGACCGCAGGTCTGGATCCCGGCAGAGGCGCTGGTAACGTTTCACCTGACGGCCCCGGTGACGGTGACCCCGGTGGGGCAGCAGGAAGCGGCGCGGCTGGCGCAGGGACTGTATCCCGGCGGACCGACGCTCTACAGGCGGCGCGGCTACTATGGCGGGCCTTACGGGTATCCGTACTACTATGCACCGGTGTACTACCGTCCTTATTTCTTCTCGGGCGGGTACTACTACTGGAGATGAGATGACGCGGGGAATAGGGAGCAGGGACTAGGGAATAAAGAAAAAGCGGAGCGGGCGTCCTTGGAGAGGGACGCCCGTTTTGTTTGTGATGATTGCGCTCATCGACGATGCGGATTGTCTCAGACCGGCTTGTGGTGAGTCGGCTGGATCGAGGGTCAGGTCGTCTATAATGGCAGAGAATCGCGACCAGCGAGATTTGTGCGCGTCGGCGGGAGTTTTCGCTCTTCGGAGAAGGCATCTGGTGCCACTCGAATGAAGCCGATTTCCCGGCAGCGCGCGTAGAGAGTTGAAGGCTCAAGTCCATCCATGATTCGCTTCCTGCAAAAAGAAAATCGCATCACCAAGGCACTGTTTATCGTCATCATTGGCGCGGCATCGGTGTCGATGGTGGTTTACCTCATTCCGGGGCTCACCGGCCAGAGCGCATCGAGCGCCGACACGTTTGCAGTGATTTATCCACACTGGTACAGCCGCTATCTTGCAGCCGGCGAAGTGATCAGCCAGCAGAAGGTGCAGCGGCTGGTGACGCAGCAGATCCAGCAGCAGTATCCGCAGTATGCCGGCAACCCCATGGTGACGTCGATGCTGGAGCCGCGGGTTGGGCAGCAGCTTGTGCAGCAGCAGATTTTGCTGGATCAGGCGAACAAGCTGGGCATACATGTGACCGATGCCGATGTGCGGCAATATCTGCAGACGGGGCCTCCGGGACAGGTGCTGTTTCCGAACGGCCAGTTCATCGGGCAAGACCGCTATGCGGCGATCATTCAAAGCCGGTTTGACATCACGGTCGCGGATTTTGAGCAGCAGGTGAAGGAAGACATCGCGATTCACCGCATGGAGGCGCTGATCACGGCAGGCGTGACGGTGAGCGACCAGGACGTGCGGGATACGTATCGCAAGGGGAACATCAAGATCAAGTTCGATTATGCGGTGATCTCGACGGACGACCTGAGCAAGCAGATCAATCCATCGGATGCGGACCTCGAAGCGTTTTTCAAGAAGAATGCGGCGCGGTATGCGTCGGCGGTTCCTGAGGAGCGGTCGATCAGTTATTTTGCATTCACGCCCGACCAGGTGCCGGGAGGAGTGGTGCAACCGACGCAGCAGGAGATTCAGCAGTACTTCACCGCGCACGCCTCGGAGTATTCAGTGCCGGAGCAGGCGCGGGCTCGTCACATCCTGATCAAGGTCGACCAGGGCGCGGATGCCAAGACGGATGCTGCGGCCAAGGCGAAGGCGGAAAGCATTCTGAAGCAACTGCAGGGCGGCGCGAACTTTGCGGATCTGGCGAAGAAGAACTCGGACGACCCGGGCAGCAAGGATTCGGGCGGCGAGCTGGGCTTTGCGCAGCGCGGGCGCATGGTGCCGGAGTTTGACAACGCGATCTTCACGCAGAAGATCGGCGACATGAAGATCATCAAGACGCAGTACGGCTACCACATCGTGCAGGTGGAAGAGCGGCAGGCGGCGCACACGCAGACACTGAGCGAAGTGCTGCCGACGATTCAGGCAACGCTGATCCGGGAGAAGTCGGCTGAGGCGCAGCAGAATTACGCGCAGGCGCTAACTTCGGAAGCGATCAAGAATGGATTGGATAAGACCGCTGCGGCGCATCAATTGCAACTGGTGACGACGCCTCCGGTGGCGCCGCAGGGCGTGATTGCGGGATTGCCTGACAGCGCGCAGTTGCTGGCTAAGGCGTTCCAGTCGAAGGTTGCCGATCCGGCGCAGTCGGCGCCGACGGGCGAGGGCTATGCGATCTTCCGGGTTGCGAATATTACTCCGGCACACGCGCCGGCCTTTGCGGACTGGAAGAGCCATGTGCTGGACGACTATCGCAGCGATCAACTGCCGGTGCTGCTGCGGCAGAAGACGACCGACCTCGCCAACCAGGCGAAATCGTTGAACGATTTGAACAAGGCCGCGAAGGCTGCGGGAGTGACGGTAAAGACGAGCGACCTGGTGGGCCAGACCGGGCAGGTCCCGCAGTTTGGCACGGTGGGCGATGTGGCGCCGCAGCTCTTTGACATGAGTCCGGGCAACATCAGCGGACCGATTGTGACCGGGCGTACCGGCGCGGTGGCGAAGTTGCTGGATAAGCAGGAGCCGTCGGCTGACGAGATCGCCAAGAACTTTGACCGCACTCGCGAACAAATTCTGGATGAGCGGCGCGGCGAGGCTTTCCAACTCTTTGCCAGCAATATCATCGACGACTACAAGAAACATAATCGGGTGGTGATGAACGCCAAGACGCAGGGCCCGCAGATTCCCGGGCAATAAGACTTTAAAAAAGTGAATTGCCGAGAAGCCCGCATGCGAACCGATGCGGGCTTTTTTGCGCCGTCAGGCCTGCGTTGTCAGGCCTGCTCAGCTTGGCAGGGCTTAGACTGCGAAGCAGAGGCAGCCGCAGCCTTTTCGGGACTGGGATTCATGTTGATGAGCACGAGTCCTGCTAACACCACAGCGACGCCGACCAATGCAGTCCAACGAATCTGTTCTCCAGCTATGAAGCCCCAGAACAGGCCCCAGATGGGGAGCAGGTAGGTAACGGCGGCGACGCGGGTGGGCGACATGGAGGCTAGCAGGCGGAAAAACAAGAGGTAGGCCAGGCCGCTGCCCAGAACGCCGAGCACGGTGACGGCAGCGAGCGACTGCCAGTGGAGCGCGGTGGGGTGCGGTCCGATGAACGCCAGGGGCAGCAGGACGAGGCAGGCCAGCGTCAATTGAAAAGTGGCGATGACGACCGGTTCGACGCCACGCAGCCAGCGCTTGGCGGCCACGGCTCCGGCGCCATAGCTGAAGCTGGCGATGGCAATCAGAATCACTCCGAAGAGATAACTGCCATTGGCGGCGGCGGCAGGAGCGGCAGATGAGTGGCCGTAGACCACGATGAGCACGCCCAGGAATCCGAGCGCAACGCCGGCGGCGGACAGCTTTGCGGCACGGGCGCTGCCCACGGCGAGGCCAAGCAGCAATGCCCAGATGGGAGTGGTGGCGTTGAGGATGGCGGCGATGCTCGATGGCACGGTTCGTTCGCCCCACGCGAAGAAGCAAAAGGGGAGCGCATTATTGAGAATCGCCACAGCCATCAGCGGAGCCGCGAGCCGGAGCGGCGGCATCTTATGGCGGCCCAGCTTGAGCACGGTCCACAAGAGCATTGAGCCGAAGGTGAGGCGCCCGACGGCGACCCACACCGGGGGAAGATCGTCTCCCGCAAGCTTGATCAGGATGAACGACGCTCCCCAGACCGCGGAGAGCAGAAACATCTGCAGTGCGTCGCGCAAATTCATCCTATGGACCTCCGAGAGCAGGTTTTTTGTGGCCACGAGAGGAGCGAATGGGGAAGTCCTCTCGGAATTTTGCGATTTCATTTAATAGATTACGGATCGGGCGATTTGTATAACAAAAAGATGCGAAGAGGCTCCATCTCGTGAGGAAAGGGGAGCGAGGTTGGCTGCCGGTAGAGCGGGACATGGATAATAAAGCCCATGGAATTTCAACGATCATCCGGCGTTCTGCTTCATATCAGCTCGTTGGCCTCTTATGGAGGTATTGGCGATCTTGGCCCCGCGGCGCATGAGTTTGTCACGTTTCTGGCGGCGGCCAAGCAGCATGTGTGGCAGGTGTTGCCGCTGTGCCCCACGGGTTATGGCAATTCGCCGTACGCGGGTACGTCGGCCTTTGCGGGCAATCCTTATCTGATCAGCCTGGAATATCTGGCGGAGTGGGGATGGATCGATGCGAAGCGCATTGCGGGATTGGCGGGGCGGGGAGGCAATGTCAATTTTGAGGAAGTAGAAGCGCGGAAGCTTCCCCTGCTGTATGAAGCGGCGGGCAACTTTGTCGATCGCGGGGCTGGGAGCGGTGAGCAATGGCGCGAATTTGAGGAGTTTTGCCTCGCGGAGGAAACCTGGCTTAACGACTATGCGCTGTATGCCGAGTTGCGCAGGCAGAACCGGACGGGCGCGTGGACGGAATGGCCCGAGCCGCAGCGGCGGCGCGACAAGCAGGCGCTGGCCGCAGTGACCGCGCAGCAGGGACGCGCGCTGGCACAGGAGCAGGCGCTGCAGTTTGCGTTTTCGCGACAGTGGAACGATTTGCGCGCGGCAGCGGCGACGCACGGGATAAGAGTGCTCGGCGATGTGGCGATATTCGTCAATATGGATTCGTCGGATGTGTGGGTGCATCCCGACATTTTTGAGTTGGGCGCGGAATTGAAACCGGTGCGCGTGTCCGGTGTGCCTCCGGATTATTTTTCTGCGACGGGGCAGCGGTGGGGCAATCCGCTGTATCGCTGGGACGTGTTGAAGGAGCGCGGCTTCGACTGGTGGATCGAGCGCATTGGCCGCGCGCGGCAGCTTTATGACATTGTGCGGCTCGACCACTTTCGTGGATTTGAAGCGTACTGGTCGATTCCTGCGGATGAAGAAACGGCAATCAACGGCACATGGGTGAAGGCGCCGGGATTGGAGCTGTTTCGCGCGCTGGAGAGCGCACTGGGACCGCTGCCGCTGGTGGCGGAAGACCTCGGACTGATCACTCCCGAGGTGGAGGCGCTGCGAATCGGCCTGAGGATGCCGGGGATGAAGGTGATCCAGTTTGGCTTCAGCGACAAAGGCGCACACACGCACTTGCCTCATCAATACGGCAAAGACACGGTCGCCTACACAGGCACGCACGACAATGATACGACCATGGGCTGGTGGCAGACGGCCGGCAAAGCTGTGCAGGCGGCAGTGGGTGCGTATGTCGGGGAAGTGCAGGGCAAGCCTGCGTGGCCACTGTTGCGCGCGGTTGAAGCGAGCGCGGCGGAAATTGCGATTGCGCCCGCGCAGGATCTTTTGGAGCTTGGCTCGGAGGCGCGCATGAATACGCCCGCCGTGGCCGCAGGGAATTGGAGTTGGCGCGCACCGGAGGGAAGCTGGACGCAGGAACTTGCGACGAAACTCGCGGCGATTGCCGATGTGACCGATCGCGACAACGATCCGTTGAAGACAGACGCGGGCTAATCGAGCAAAGCCATCGGTGGAATCGTGCGCCGCATCACTGCGGGTTGAACACATGCGAACATGGTTTGAATTCGGATCGAGCGATACGACAGTGTCTCCGCATTAATCGGAGCGTTCGGCTCAATTGAATCGTCCTGCATTCAGACCGCCTCTTTGTCGTCCGGCGACGAACCTTGCTATTCTTGCCCCACATGGAAATCGCAGCAATTCAAACCCACGGACTGACCAGGCGCTTTGGCGAACTGACGGCGGTGGAGAATGTCACGTTGAGTGTGGCGCAGGGGCAATTCTTTGGCTTTCTCGGACCGAACGGCGCGGGCAAATCGACCACCATCAAAATGCTTACCGGCCTGCTGGAACCGAGCGCGGGCACGGTGGAGATACTGGGGCAGCCGTTTGGGGCCGCGGCGCTCGAGTTGAAGCGGCAGATTGGTGTTGTGCCGGAGGGGATGGCGCTGCTGGGCCGGCTGACAGCGACGGAGTATCTGCGTTTTGTCGGCAGCATGTATGGGCTGGATCGCGACACGGTGAATCGCCGGACCGAGGAGTTGCTGGAGTTCATGCAACTGGCCGGCGATCGGCGCAAGATGGTTACCGATTTTTCGCACGGCATGCAGAAAAAACTGGCGCTTGCCGCAGCGGTTATTCACGGGCCCAAAGTGCTATTTCTGGACGAGCCGTTTGAGGGCGTGGATGCGATTGCCGCCGGAATGCTGAAGGTCATGTTGCAGGGAATGATTCAACGCGGTGCGACGATCTTTCTGACTACGCATGTGCTGGAGATAGTGGAGAGGCTATGCAGCCATGTCGCCATCATTCACCAGGGACGGCTTGTGGCCAATGGATCGATTGACGAACTGCGCGCGGGCGTGGCGTCGACCCTGCCGGGCGCGGAAAGCGGGCAGCGGCTCACGCTCGAGGAGATTTTTCTTTCGATCGTGGGAGCCGGCGGCGGTGAACCGGTGCAGGAACTTTCATGGCTGACTTAGGCGCACCGGCCAGCGAAGGCTTTGCGCCGACGGGCACGGGGCCGTTTGGCCGCATGGCGCGCGGCCAATATGCCGCGCTGGCGGCGATGCGCATGCGGCTGTTTGTGAATGGCCTTCGTTCGAACGATGGAGTTTTTGAGCTGGGGGCGCGGGCCATTGCGTACGTTGTATACGGGTGCATGGGGGTGGGGCTGGGCGTAGGCGCCGGCGTGACGGCTTATTCATTCGTCTCGCGCCAGATGTGGCAATTGATGCCCATTGAGTTCTGGGTGATATGTTTTGTCTGGCAAGCAGTGTCGGTGGCGCTCGCCTCGTTTCAAGAGCAGTTTGACCTGGGCGGATTGCTGCGCTTTCCCATCGGTTTTGGCGCGTTCTACGGACTCTGCGTGTTGTTTGGCCTGGTCGATGCATCGACGTTGCTGGGCGGGCTGTGCAGCATCGGAGTGCTGGCCGGCGTGACGATTGCGCGGCCGGATTTGTTTGGATGGACGGCGCTGGGGCTGGTGATCTTCGCGGCGTTTAACATTTTGCTGGTGCGGGCGATCCTGGCGTGGATCGATCGCTGGCTTGCGAAGAGGCGTTCGCGGGAAATTGTGAGCGCAATTTTTTTGCTGGCGGTGGTGAGTCTGCAATTGCTGAATCCGGCGCTGCATCAACCAGGGAACTCCAGGCTGCATGGGCGTGCGGCGCGCAACGCCGCAGCCCGGGCGATGGCGGATCAAGTGAGGCCCTGGGTGAAGTATGTTGGCGCGGTGCAGGCGTGGCTGCCGCCGGGACTTGTGGCCGTGGCGATCGAGCAGTCAGCGGAACGCGAAACGGCGCCGGCAATGATGAGCGTGAGCGTGTTGGGACTGTACGCGCTGGCGGCGGGCGGTTTGCTTGCGTTTCGCCTGCGCGCTGAATATCGCGGCGAGAATCTCGGCGAGGCGCCCACCAAGACGAAGGCTGATGCGCGCGAGAGCGGCCGGCTGATTGGCGGCGCGGGGCCGATCTCAGCGGTGATCGAAAAAGATTTGCGAACACTGACGCGGTCGATGCCGCAGCTCTATGCAGTCTGCGTTCCAATGCTCATGGTTTTCATCATCGGGAGCGTGTTTCGGAATGGCTTTACCGGGACGGGGCATCCATTTCAATTTGCGCTGCCAATCTGCGTGGCCTACGGTCTGCTTGGATTCGCGCAATTGATGTACAACAACCTTGGTCCGGAGGGGAAGGGCATTCAGATGCTGTTTTTGTTTCCCGTGCCGATCAGGACTGTGATGCTGGCCAAGAATATGTTTCATGCATTGTTGTTTATGCTGGTGGCGCTGATCTCAGGACTGCTGGCCTGCCTGCGCCTGGGGCCACCGAGCGCACTGCTGGTGGTGACGACACTGGCGTGGCTCGCATTTGCGCTGCCGGCAAATCTGGCAGCGGGAAACGTACTCTCGATCACGATGGCATATCGCGTGAACCTGGGAAGAATCGGCCGGCAAGCTGGGTCGCAGGCCAATGCGCTGCTTAGCATGCTGATCCAGATGACGCTGCTCGGAGTGGGCGCGGCGGTCATTGCCTCGTGCACAGTATTTGATCGGCTCTGGCTGGCGACGCCGATCCTGCTGGTGCTGTCGGCCGGGGCGCTTTTTGCGTGGCTCAAAATTCTCAGCAATGTAGATGCAATGGCAAATCAGCGCAGAGACGTGCTGATAGCCAAGCTGGCGAGAACAGAGTAGTCACAGCCCTTTTCTGGCGCGGAATTGGCGCACCACCTCGGCTGGGTCGCGATGCTGCGAATCGATGGCCTCATTCATGGCCCGCATATCTTCCGCAGTGATTTGACCGGCGAGCGCGCTGAGTGCATCTTGCATCTGCGGCCAGCGATGGAGCGCCTCGGCTCGAACCAGCGGCACGGCCTGATAAGGCGGAAAGTAGTGGCGGTCGTCCTCGAGCACGGTCAAGCCGAATTGTTGAATGGCGCCATCGGTAGAGTTGGCGGCAATCATGTCGACCTGGCGATTGTTGAGTGCACGATAGAGCAGCCCGAGATCCATGGTGCGCGGGGGCTGGGCGAAGTGGAAACCGTAGGCGGCGCTCAGTCCCGGCAAGCCGTCGGGCCTTTGCTCGAACTCGTAACCTACGCCGAGTCGCCACTGCGGAGTGTATTGAGAGGCCTGACTCAGCGTGGTCAAGTCGAGGCGGCGCGCATCGTCGCCGCGAATCACCATCGCGAATGTGTTTTCGAAGCCGAGCGGCGCAGCGACGGCGATGTTGTAGCGAGAGGCGTAGAGGCTGCGCACGGTGGAAAATGCGGATTGCGGGTTGCGATCGATGGGCTGCTTCAGAATCGCGGTGAGAGCGGTTCCGGTGTATTCAACGTAGGCGTCGATGCGGCCAGCAAGCAGAGCCTGATTGCAGATGTAGCTTCCGGCGAGGTAGAAGCGGCGCTCGACTTTCAAATGCGACTTTGCCTCGATCTCCTGCGCGAGCAATTCGCCGAGAACAACCTGCTCGGTGAAATTCTTTGCGCCGATGATGGGCGTATTGGCGCGGGGAGGCGCACAATCCGTGAGCGAGATGCAGAGCGCGCATGCGAGCGCGACGAGGACGAGCCGTTTCATTGCGCGGGGACCTTGAAGCATCGCTCAAGCAAGCCCAATGCGCCGTCGGCGATCAGAGCCAAGAGGGCCGCGGGTATGGCTCCGGCGAGCACCAGGCGGTTGTCGACCGAGGCGACGCCGCGAAAGATCAGCTCGCCGAGCCCGCCTGCGCCGACCGCGGCCGCAATGGTCGCAATGCCGATGCAGGTGACGGTCGCGGTGCGAAGGCCGGCGAGGATGAAGGGAGCGGCGAGCGGCAACTCGATCATGAAAAGCCGCTGTGCACCGGTGAGGCCCATGGCGCGCGCCACTTCAACAACGGACGAGTCGATGCCGCGGATTCCAGCATACGTGTTGCGAAGAATCGGAAGCAGAGCGTAGGCAGCGAGCGCCAGAATTGCTATGCGGGCCGCGCGCTCTCCCAGCCAGGGCAGCGGCAGCAGAAAGCCAAACATGGCGAGGGACGGAATGGTTTGCAGGATATTGGCTATGCCAATCACGGGCTTGGCCCACCGTGGAGCGCGCGTGAGCCAGATGCCGGCGGGAACGGCAACGGCGGTGGCGAAGAGCATGGCAGCGCCGGTGAGCCATAAATGCTCGACCGTGAGCGTGGCAATTTCGCCGCCGTATTGCGCAAAGAATCCGCTGCTCATACGGGACGCGTCTCCTCTGCGCGCTTGTCTGCGCGATGAAAGGCGCGAATATAGGCTTCGATTTCGGGCTCGCGCGCGGTCCTGAATTCCGTGGGAGCGAGATGTGCGATGAGCTTGCCGTCGCTGAGCAGGGCAATGCGATCGCCGAGATAAAGTGCCTCATCGAGATCGTGCGTGACCAGCAAAACCGTCGTATGCAGTTGTCGCAACAATGCGCGCAGCATGTCCTGCATCTCGGCGCGGGTCAGAGGATCGAGCGCGCCGAAGGGCTCATCCATGAGAAGAATGCGCGGCTCGGCGGCCAGGGCGCGCGCCAGGCCGACGCGCTGGCGCTGCCCGCCGGAGAGCTGGTGAGGGTAGCGCTTGGCGAAGGTGCCAGGATCAAGGCCAACCGCCGCGAGCAGTTCGTTACTGCGCTGAGTGCGCTGCGAGACGGGACGGCCTTCGATCTCGAGGACCACGCCCACGTTGCGCTCGACGGTGAAATGCGGGAAAAGGCCGGTTTCCTGAATGACGTATCCGATGCCGCGACGCAACGCGATCAGTTCGGCGCCGCGGTTGGGCTCGCCATGGACTAACACATCGCCGCTGGTTGGCTGGACGAGGCGGTTGACGGTGCGGAGCAATGTGGTCTTGCCGGAGCCGCTGCGGCCGAGGACAGCAGTGGTGGTTCCCGATTGGAGCGAGAGCGAGATGTGACTCAGCAGCACGCGACCCTGGGGCGTGGCAAAGGAGACGTTTTTGAATTCGATCTCTGCGCTCATGCTCACTTGTACAGAGCCTCAGTGTATGTGAGGCGTGTTCCGCGGTCTAGACGACGTGGACCCGGCGCAATTCATTGCATTGAGATTTCCGCAGCAACCCGGCCTTGGCGGGGATGGTTCCAAGGCTCGCCGGTATCTTCAGATTGACTGAGCCGTGGGCACGACCGCGCTGCGAAGATAGAATCATAGCTTGGCACAAGGGATTTTCGTCCAGGGTACGAACGCAAGATGCGTCGAGTTGCATTGATTTACAACCCAGCCTCGGGGCAGTACTCGTCGCGGCGCAACGCCGCAATTCGAGATGCAGTCGCGGTGCTGAAAAAAGAGGGAATCGACGCGGATGCGCTGGAGACCGACGCGCCGGGAAGTGCGCGCGCGTTGGCCAGAGCTGCGATGCGCAGCGGATACGACACGATTCTCGCGTGTGGGGGCGACGGCACGGTTCACGAGGTTTTGCAGTGCCTGGTGGGGACGGAAGTGGCGCTCGGCGTGGTGCCGCTGGGAACTGCAAATGCGCTGGCGCAGAACCTGAACCTGGGCAGATCGCCGGCCAATGCGGTGCGAAAACTTCTAACCGCAAAGCCTGTGCAAGTGCCGGTGGGTCGCATCTTTTATCGCGATGAGAATGCCACGGAGCGTTGGCGCTATTTCACGGTCGCGGCGGGGATTGGAGCAGACGCGCTGCTGATGGCCAGCCTGGATGCAGGGCTGAAGCGGCGCCTGGGGTACATTCTCTATCTTGTCGAGGCGTTTCGCATCTGGGCCACCAATCCGTTTCCGCTGTTCAACGCGGAGTACATGCTGAGCGGCAGTGAAGAGAGGCGAACTGCGGAAGTGTCGCAGATTTTGGCGGTGCGGGTGCGCTCGTTTGGAGGGGTGTTGGGTAATCTTGCTCCCGGCGCCTCTGTGCTGAGCAGCAACCTGAGCATCGTCTCGTTCGGAACGCGAAGCCGTTACCGGTTCCTGCGCTTTTTGCTCGCGGTGATCGTGGGCCGGCAGACATTTTCAAGAGATGTGGAGCTGATCAACGCGGATTCGGTCGAGTGTCATGCGCGGAATGGCTCGAAGAAACCGATCTATGTTGAAGCAGACGGCGAGGTGCTGGGCAAGTTGCCGGCCCGCATGGAAATTGCGCGCGAAACGCTGACGCTGCTTGTTCCGCCGGATGCGCAGCCGTGAAGTGACGCAGGGCGCGCGCCGGCCTGTTGCGCAAGTTGCTCATCGTAACTGTGAGCTGCGATCATCGCTGCGCAACAAACTCGGGGGTGTTTGGTGATGAAAAGATTCGCGTTTATTTTGATCCTGGTTGCGGCAGGGGCGCGTTTGAACGGCGCGGCGCAGCAGCCAGCGTGGCAGCCGGCGCCGGGACATGTCACTTTGCCGCTTTGGCCGGGAACGCCTCCGGGGGCGCCGGTGAATTTGCCGCCTGAAGCGGACAAGACTACGTCGAAAGATTCGTTGATCGCAGGCAGGCCGGTGATCCGACTGGGCAATGTTGCAACTCCGACATTGACTGTTTACCAGCCCAAAGGCGGCAGTTCCGGGGCGGCGATCGTTGTCTTTCCAGGCGGAGGATACAACATACTGGCGATCGATTTGGAAGGCACGGAAGTTTGCGACTGGCTGAATTCCATTGGCGTGGCCTGCGTGCTGGTGAAGTATCGCGTGCCCGGCACGGGGCCTTATCCCAAGTCGGCAGCGGCGTTCCAGGATGCGCAGCGCGCGGTAGGCATGGTGCGCGAGCATGCACAAGAGTGGGGCATCGATCCCAGGCGGGTTGGAGTGCTCGGCTTCTCGGCGGGCGCGCATCTGTCAGCGGCGCTGAGCACGCACTATGAAACGCGGCTCTACGATGCGGTGGACGCGGCCGACAAGCTGAGTTGCAGGCCGGATTTTGCGGTGATTGTGTATCCCGGCTATCTTGCGATTGCGGAGCAGAACATGGCGCCGAATCCTGAGATTCGCCCGACTGCGGACACACCGCCGAGCTTTATTGTGCAGGCAGAGGACGACCCGGTGCACGTGGAGAATGCGGTTGCGTACTTTATGGCGCTCAAGAACGCGAAGGTTGCCGCGGAACTGCACATTTATGCGCAGGGTGGCCATGGCTATGGTTTGCGACGGACTGCGCTGCCGGTGACGGGCTGGCCGCAGTTAGTGGAGACGTGGCTGCGTACGATCAACATTCTTCCCGCGCAATCGGAGTAGCGGGGCGGCTACAATCGCTTCATGATTCTCGCCGTTCTCACAGTGTCGGATCGCTGCTCGCAGGGCTTGATGACGGACACTGCCGGGCCCGCGGTGGTTGCGCTGCTGCGAGCCCAGTGGCCCGATGCGGAGATTGAGACGGCGCTTGTTCCCGATGAAGAGGACCAGATCGCAGGGCACCTGAAACATTGGAGCAGCGCGGGGGCGGCGCTGGTGCTCACTACGGGCGGCACCGGTTTTGGAGAGCGCGACCGGACGCCGGAAGCCACTCGGCTGGTGATCGAGCGCGAGGCTCCGGGGCTGGCCGACGCGATGCGCGCGCGGGGAGCCGAGAGCAACCAGTTTGCGTGGCTTTCGCGCGGAGTGGCGGGGCTGGCGGGGAAGACGCTGATTGTGAATTTGCCGGGCAGCCGGCGCGGCGCCGAGGAGAGCCTGTCTGCCATTGTTGGGCTCATTGAGCATGGGCTGGAGACGATGGCGGGAAATGAAAAACATGCTTAGTCACTAGAGGCAGAATTTATGCCCTAAGCAGGTCAGTTTCTCAATCTAAAGGCTGTAACTTGTCGTACCTCAATCGTGTCTAATGGTTGGGCTATGTTTCCCCACGAGGTCGCAGGATGCTGATTGGCAGGAAGGCCGATATTCCTTCGTCGGCTATTACACCGAAGGACAGATACATCAACCGCCGCCGATTTTTGCGCGGAGCGGTTGGCAGCGCGGTGGCTGTGGGTGCTGCGGCAGCCGGTTTCGATCGGATATCGGAGCTGATATCGCCGCGCACCAGCGCATTTGCGGGAACGAAGCTGGATACCGTGAAGAGTCCGCTGAGCACCACGGGCGAGGAACTGACCAGCTACAACGACATTACCCACTACAACAACTTTTATGAGTTTGGCGTGCAGAAGAGCGACCCTGCGCAGAATGCAGGCGGGTTGCCGACGCGGCCCTGGACGGTGCGCGTCGAGGGACTGGTGAAACAGCCGAAGACGTTTGACATTGAAGCGCTGCTGAAGCTGCGGCCGCTGGAGGATCGTGTTTATCGCCACCGCTGCGTGGAGGGCTGGAGCATGGTGATTCCCTGGGTGGGCTACTCGCTTTCGGAATTTATCAAGCAGTGCGATCCTCTCAGCAATGCCAAATACGTCCAGTTCCTCTCCTATTACAACGGCAAGGTGGAGAAGTGGGCATCGGAGTCGAGCATCTTCTGGCCGTACACCGAAGGGCTGCGCATGGACGAAGCGATGAATCCGTTGACGCTGCTGACGTTTGGCCTTTACGGCGAAGTGCTGCCCAACCAGGATGGCGCACCGATTCGGATTGTGGTGCCGTGGAAGTATGGCTTCAAGTCAGCAAAATCGATCGTGGCCGTGAAGTTTATCGACAAGACCCCGCCTACGACCTGGAACGAACAGGCACCCGACGAATACGGCTTCTATTCGAATGTGAATCCAAATGTCGACCATCCGCGCTGGAGCCAGAAGACGGAGCGCCGCATTGGGCTGCCCTTCTATGCGCAGAGGCGCACCACACTGATGTTCAATGGCTATGAGGACCAGGTTGCATCGCTTTACGCCGGCATGAATCTGCGGAAATACTATTGAGCGGGATTTGGATTGAGGGAAGCCGATTGAGACGGGTCGCGAAGAAACCATCGCACAAGAGCGACAGCAATAAGACGCAGGGCAAAGATGCAGAGGCGCAGCTCGAGGCCTTTTTTGCGAAGTATTTGCCGGAGATTGCCGCGCATGCCGAAGCGGTCCGGGCAAAGATGCGCAAGCATTATCCCTCGGCGCTCGAGCTGGTCTATGACAACTACAACGCGCTGGCCATTGGATACGCTCCCACGGAGCGCGCGTCGGACGCGATTTTTTCGATTGCAGTTTATCCGAAGTGGGTGAGCCTGTTTTTTCTGCAGGCGAATGGGCTGCCTGATCCTGAGAAGATTTTGAAGGGAAGCGGCAACACGGCGAAGCACATCGTGGTGGAGTCACTGAAAACGCTAGCCGAGCCGGCGGTGAAGGCTCTCATGCTTGAAGCGATCTCGCGGGCGAGGGTGCCGTTTGACACGAAGGGCACGCATCGACTGATTATCAAGTCTGTCTCGGAAAAACAGCGGCCGCGCAGGCCGGCGGAGCCATCGACCCGATGAGCGTGCAACGATGAAACGCTCGACGCTGATTCTGCTCAAGTGCGCAACTTGGATCGCCTGCTTATGGCCGCTGGCGCTGCTCGGATATGGCGCTGTGACGAACACACTCGGCCCCGACCCGACCTCGAAGATTGCGCTGACGACGGGCTATACCACGCTTTTGCCGCTCATACTGTCGCTGGCGGTGACACCGGTGCGCAGCCTCTCGCCGCGCTTGAGCTGGCTGATTAAATTCCGGCGGCTGCTCGGGCTTTTTGCATTCTTTTATGGCACGTTGCATTTGCTGACGTATGTTGCCCTGTATTCGAATTTCAGCGTGCAAGCCATGATCGATGACATCACGAAGCGGCGGTTTATCATGGCCGGTGCGGCGGCGTGGCTCCTGCTGCTGCCTTTGGCCGCGACTTCAACGACATGGTCGATTCGCAAGCTGGGCGGCAAAAATTGGAAGCGCCTGCATATGCTTGTATACCTGGCTGCGATCTGCGGCCTTGTGCATTATTGGTGGCAGGTAAAGCCGGGGGTGTTGAGTCCGCTGCGGATGACCGTGGTGCTGGCGGTGCTGCTGCTGGCGCGGCCGGTGCTTTGGTGGATGCAGCGGCGGAAGGCGCGCGCGGCTACGGCGTGACGGACAGGGCGATCTCGTCGGCGTCTTCGAAGTTGAGCAGCCTCTGCGAGACCGGGCTGTAGCTCTTGCGATGCAATGGAGTGGGGCCGAGGCGAGCGAGCGCGGCCAGATGTTCAGCGGAGCAGTAGCCTTTGTGGCTGGCGAGGCCATAGCCGGGATACTGCCTGTCCAGCTCAACCAGCAATGTATCGCGATAGACCTTGGCCAGCACGCTGGCGGCGGCGATTGAGAAACTGGCGCCGTCGCCCTGGATGACGGCCTGCTGCGGACAGGGCCAGTCGATGGTGTCGAGGCCGTCAATGAGCAGGTAGTCGGGAGCGAGGGCAAGCTGCTCGACGGCGAGGCGCATGGCCAGCAACGAGGCCCGGCGAATGTTGATACGATCGATGGTTTCGGCGTCGACCGCGGCAATGGCCCATGCAACGGCGCTGGCGCGAATCTGGATGTCGAGCTCGACGCGCTTTTTTTCAGGGAGCTTCTTAGAATCGTTGAGGTCTTGCAGACGGCAGCCGGCGGGAAGAATGACTGCAGCAGCGACAACGGGGCCGAACATCGGTCCGCGGCCGACCTCGTCGCATCCGGCGATGCGCAGGAAGCCCGACTTGCGCGCTGCGCGTTCGAGCTTCCAACCGCAAACCGGAACCCTGGCCATGGGTTCAAGTATAGAAAGCAAAACCCCCGGCCGTTGGGGCCAGGGGCTCTGCAAATCGGGGGTTGTTGTGGAAAGCTAAGCCATTTTCTGCAAGAGTGCTGTTTCTTGAAGTGGCGCCAGGTCAGCGCTCCCTGCTGGTCGCGTTAACTTTATGATTACAGTTTCGGACTGCAGCGTCTGAGAAGATGCTTCAGGCTTTTGCCGAGACGCGATCCACTTCTTTAAGGCGGGCAGCCTTGCCGCGCAGCGAGCGAATGTAGAAGAGCTTGGCGCGACGCACTTTGTAGCTGCGAATCTTTTCGACCTTGTCGACCACTTTGGAGTTGAAGGGGAAGATGCGTTCGACGCCCTGCCCGAAGCTCATTTTGCGGACGGTGAAGGTGCCCTGAGGGCCGTTGTTGATGGCGATGACGAGGCCTTCGAAGGCCTGGAGGCGTTCTTTATCGCCTTCCTTGATTTTGACCTGGACGCGAATCTGGTCGCCCGGCACAAAAGTGGGCAAATCGGTGCGCTTGAGCTTGTCGGCCAGGCGCTGCATAACTGGATGAATTGACATGGGTTTCTTCCTACTTTGAACTCAGAGACTCAATTTTAACAGACAATCGGGATTCGCGCCTAATCCTTGTCGTTGCTGCGCTATAGTCTCTGGATATGGACGAAAAAAGGGAGTTTCTGCGTCATGTGCTGGCCACGGTGGCCTATCGGGCGGCACGCGCGCTCGACGGCGCACCGGAGGAATTTGCAACCTTTGCCGGAGCGGGACGGCAGCCGGTGCAGATCCTGGCGCATATGGGCGACTTGTTCGACTGGGCGCTCAGCATGGCCGAGGGACAGCAGCGCTGGCAGAATTCGCCGCCGCTGCCGTGGACCGAGGAGAAGAAGCGGTTCTTCGCGTCGCTAAGCGCTTTTGACGCATATCTCGGGTCGGCTGAGCCGGTGCATGCGCCAATGGAAAGGCTCTTTCAAGGACCGATTGCGGACGCATTGACGCATGTGGGCCAGCTAGCGATGATGCGGCGGCTGGCGGGATCGAAGATCGGCGGCGAGAACTATTACGTCGCCGAGGTCGCCGTGGGCCAGGTCGGCGAGAAACAGCCTGCTCCGGTGAAATCGTTTTAGGGTTTAGGCCGACGATGAGACTAGCGGCGGAAGGGAAGGAAGGACGCGGGCACGCGAGCGCGATATTCGAGGAACTCATCCTGGAAGAACTGCTCGAGCAAGCGGTCTTCGGCGCGCACGCGAATCTCGATGCCGATGACGAAGAGGATGAGGCCGGGAATCAGCAAGGGCCACCAGGTATAGGCCATTCCTGTAGCGAGCATGAGCGCCAGCATGGATGCGTAGATGGGATGGCGCATCGAGGCGTAAGGGCCGGTGGTAATCAGTTCCTGATCGGGGCTGACCGCGGCTTCATAGCGCCATTGTTTTCCGAGGTGCCGGGTTGCCTTCCACGCAAGGAACACCGGGAGTGGGCTGATGATCATGGATGCGATCAGTTCAAGCAGCGACTTTTGGTATCCCGCGGGCCGCAGCCAGGCGCATACACACGCGAATCCCAGGAAGTTGAGAAAGATGCCGGTGCGCGAGGACGGTATTCGTGCGTATTTCTTTTTGTTGCGTGCCCGAAGATAGGGCTGGATAAAGGCCATCGACCAGGCAATCCAGCAGACCGCGAGCTCAACCCATGCGGCGATTTGCAGCCAGTACCGGATCATCTCAACGCCCAGGCCAGCCCAGCGAATCGAGCAGCCGCTTGTCTTCTTCTGACAATGCCGCCAGGTTGAGCAGGTCGGGGCGATTAGCCAGCGTCTTGCGAAGTTGCTGCTCGCGCCGCCAGCGGCGAATCTGCTGGTGATCGCCGTTGAGCAGTACGGAAGGCGCGGCCAGGCCTCCGAATTCGGCGGGCCGTGTGTAGTGGGGATAATCGAGCAGGCCGCCGGCGCCGTGTTGTGAGCGGGGGACACCATCGGCGGTGGCGGCGATCACGGCATCGGCGAGGCCAAAGCTCTCGAATTCGCCGGAGGCCTCGTTGCCGAGCACTCCGGGAATCAGGCGCATGACGGCATCGACGACAACCGCCGCGGCCAGTTCGCCGCCGCTGAGCACGTAGTCGCCGATGGAGAGTTCCATGTCGCAGTAGAGGTCGTTGATGCGTTCGTCGACGCCCTCGTAGCGGCCGCAGAGGAGGACGATTTTGTCGCGTGTGACGAGCTGGCGGGCAACGGACTGGTTGAAGGGTCTTCCTTGAGCAGAGAGAAGGATTACCACCGGCGGGGCAGGCGCTGTTGACGAGGAGTTCTCTTGCTCTCGTTTAGTTTTTTCTACGATGCCGAGTGAGGCGAGCGCCGCGGCCAGGGGTTCGGGCTTGAGCACCATGCCCTCACCACCGCCGAAGGGGCGATCGTCCACGGTGCGGTGACGATCGTGGGTAAACGTGCGCAGGTCGAGGAGATTGATTGTCACCAGTCCGTCGGCCTGGGCCCGGCGCACGATGCCGTGCTCGAAGATGCCGCTGAAGAATCCCGGAAAGATGGTGATGACGTCAAACTGCATAAGGCCCACTCTTCATCATAAGCAGGTTTATCACCGCTGAGTTTGTCGAGATGTGCTTTACTAGTGGCCAACTATTATGGCCGACATCGAATCGCTGCTAAATCGCTGGCTTAATGCCGGAGTGGTTGATGCGCAGACGGCGGGACGTATCCGCGCCTATGAATCGGAACAGAAGCGGCCGGCGGGGCTGCGCTGGCAGGGGATTGTTGCGCTGATTCTGGGAGCGATCCTGCTGGCGAGCGGCGTGGTCCTTTTTGTGAACGCGCACTGGGACGAGCTGGGGCCGGCGGCGCGCTTCGCGCTGGTGCTGGCCATGGTTGCGGTCTTTCACGTCGGCGGCGCGGCGGTGCGGACGACGTTTCGCGGGCTCTCGACCACTCTGCATGCGGTGGGGACAGCGGCGACGGGCGCGGCGATTGCACTGGTGGGACAGATCTTCAACATTGAGGAGCATTGGCCGGCGGCGGTGCTGATGTGGGCGCTGGCGGCGCTGGCCGGATGGATGCTGCTGCACGATGAGGCGCAGGAGACGCTGACGCTGCTGCTGTTTCCGGCGTGGCTGGTTTCGGAGCTGACGTACTATACCGAGCGGCATATCGGGCAGGATGTCTACATTGGGCGAGTGCTTTTTGTGTGGGCGATTTTGTATCTCACCGCCTTTCTCGGGTCGAAGCGCAAGGTGGCGCAGGGGATTCTATTTGCATTCGGAGCGATCGCCGCGGTGACTGGAACTGTGCTGATGCTGGAGAGCTGGACGTCGTGGAACCAGCAGTTTTTTGTTCCGCTGCACACGCGGGTGTGGGCATGGGGATGTATCGCGGTGCTGCCGCTCTTTTTTGCGCTGTTTCGATTCGGCAAGAGCGTTCTTCCGGTGACGGCGGCGGTGGTGTATGCGGTGGCGCTGCCGTGGTGCAACCGGACGTGGACGGAGATGATGGGCGAGGGCGCCTACCGGCGTCCCTACACGCAGAACGAGCCGAACCTGCTGGCACATGCGCTGGTAGCGGCGTTTGCGGTGTTCGTGATCTGGTGGGGCGTGCGGCAGGCGAGCAAGGCGCTGGTGAACCTGGGCATTATCGGATTTGCGATTACGGTTTTCTGGTTTTATTTCAGCGACATTTTTGACAAGGTGGGCAGGTCGCTGGGGCTGATTGGCATGGGCGTTCTGTTTCTCGCCGGCGGGTGGGCACTCGAGAAGATGCGGCGGCGGCTGATCGGGCAGATGGCGGCGGTTGCAGAGGAGGCGCAATGAAAATCTCGAAGGCTTCGATCGCGCTGCTTCTCATTCAACTGGTGCTGGTGTGCTCGATTGCGGCGAAGTATCTGTATCAGCGCTCGACATGCCCACGGGTGTGGACAAAAGCTGCGATGTACGATCCTGATCTCTTCATGCGGGGCAGGTATCTGAGCGTGCAGTTGACGGTGGATGGCTGCCAGAGCACGCTGCCGTCGGCGGCAGAGGCGAAGTATCCGAGGGATGTGAACGGCGTGCCGCATGGCAGCAGCTATTCGGTGGCCGCGCCGCAGTTTGTGCAGTTTGAAGCGACACTGGCGGTCAAGAACAACAAGCTTGTGGCCGTTCGCGTCCCGGAGAATGAGGACATTCCTCTGGGCCAGGAGGTCTTTGCGCGGGGCGGCGCGGGCTGCGACCAGATGAGCCTTAGCGATCCGGTGAACTTTTATTTGGCGGAGCATGCCACCAGCCCACTGCCGCTATCGAAGGGCCAGGAATTGTGGGCGGAGGTGACGGTGCCGCCAAAGGGGCCGCCAAGGCCGATCCAACTAGCTCTGAAAGAGGCGGATGGGGCGTGGAAGCCGCTGGCGTTCCAGTGAGGACTGGCCGTCATGGCGAAGGCTTCGCGTGGCAGAAACACCCTGGGCCGGCTTGAGCAAGTATCAGAGGCTTGACGAGAATTATTGAGCCGGATTATTCCGGGGAGTTGAGGTCGACCAGGCCTACGGGGAGAGCCATTTCGACGCGTTTACCGGCTAAATCGAGCTTGCGCAAGTAGCTCTTGGCAAAGGGGATGAGAACTTCGCCGCGCGCGCCTTTGACGACCAACAGGGGAGCGGGACCGGCTGTGGTGTCGACATCTTCAATCTCGCCGACGGCGGATGGTTCGGCGCCAGCCACATCGATCAGGGTGCAGCCGATCAGGTCGCCGATGTAGGCTTCGTTTTCACCGAGAGCGGCCCGGTCAGCCCAGGGAATGGCTACGACCAGCCCGGACAGCGTTTCCGCCGCAGAGATCGAATCGATGCCGGCAAAGTGGAGAACGATGCCGCCCTTGTGCGGCCAGTTAGCGATGAGTTCGACCTCGCGGGGGGCTGGATCGGCCTGGACATCCCGCAGCAGCCAGAGCCGCTTACGTTGGGCAAATTTCTCAGGAAAATCGGTGAGGATGTCAGCGAAGACTTCGCCTTTGCGGCCCTGGGTGCGGCGAATCCGCGCGAGCCAAACCCATTGCTCCGCCGCGGTCATGCACGCCTCCGGCGAACCCGGACCCACAGACTTCTGCGCAAGCTAGACCTGGTCGTCCTCTTCGAGGATATCGAGAGTGTAGCGATGGTGCAGCTTCATGCTGACGGCGCCCAGAATCGTGCGCACCGAGCGGGCGGTGCGCCCTTGCTTACCGATGACCTTGCCCACGTCCTGGGGCGCGACCTTGAGCTTGAGGACGGTATTCTCGTCCCTGCCCACGGAGAGCACCTCTACGGCTTCCGGTTCATCTACCAGGGCCCGCGCAATTTCGCGGACCAACTCATCAACTGCGACCATATCGTGTTGGGTCATGAACTTGCCTCTGACCGTCTGCGTTCAGAATCACGCTAACTGGATTCGTGGGCGAATGGTAGCACACCTTCACGACGCCGTCAGCAAATCAATGGGCACCTCGGGGATGCCCGGCGCAAGTCGAGAGGCACGGGAAAGAGGGTTGGGGCTGTTTTAGACGGCGGCAGGCTCCGCGGCCTGGGCCGGGTGCTTTTCGACGATCTTGGCCACGGTGGGCGAGAATTGCGCGCCCACGCCGCGCCAGTGGTTGATGCGCTCATGCTTGAGCTCAACGGAGGCGGGGCTGGTGCGGGGGTTGTAGGTTCCCACCACTTCGATGCAACGGCCGTTGCGGGCGCGATCCTTCTCAATCACAACGATGCGGTAGTAGGGCTTCTTGGGGGCGCCGACGCGCGCCAAACGAATCATAACCACGGCGATACAGTTCCTTTCAATTCCGGTGCTGTTGGGGTCTATTGGGCGATTCGGTGTGGCAGGCGGCAAGGATTACGGCGCACCGGCCAAACGAGAAGCCGGACAGGTCGCCCAGCCCACGCAAGACTCAACATCTAAGTATCGCCGAAAAGGACCATTTGAGGCAACTAGGGGGTCTCAAGCCTGCCGCTGGACCGGCCTGGCGCTATACAAGTCGGCGCGGGTGAGCGGCACGTCGCTTTTGCCCTTGTCTGGGCTGCTCAACAGAGTTTGATAGACGGCGATGTCGCCCCGGCGAAATGCCGCAGCCGATCCGGCCATATAAAGCAGCCAGATGCGGTATGTAGTGTTGGGAACATGTTGCAGCAGCGTCTCGGCATGTTGACGAAGGCGCTCGACCCATTGGCGCAGAGTCAGGTCGTAGTGCTCGCGGAGGTTTTCGACGTCGCGGACTTCGAAGCCCCGGGACTCGGCTGCAGCCAGCGCCTGCGACAGAGTCACGAGCTGGCCGTCGGGGAAGACGTATTGGCCGATGAAAGAGCGGCTGCGCATGGGCGAAAGGTCGGTGCGCGCGATGCCGTGATTGAGAAACAGGCCGCCGGGGCGCAGGATCCGATAGGCGATTCCAAAATAAAGCGGCAGGTTTTTGAGGCCGACGTGTTCAAACATGCCGATGCTGGCCATCTTGTCGTAGGCCTGGCCCGCGCTGTCGAGCTCGCGATAGTCGCGCAGCTCGATGTTGCAGCAATCCCGCATGTTGGCGGCATCGATTCTGCGTTTGCCGACGGCGGCCTGCTCGCGGCTGAGGGTGAGGCCCTCGGCTTTGGCGTGATGGCGGCAGGCGGCGTGGAGAACGAGGCTTCCCCAGCCGCAACCGATGTCGAGAAAGTGCTCGCCGGCTTTAAGGCGCAGCTTGCGGCAAACGAGGTCGAGTTTCTGCTGCTGGGCCGCATCGAGCGCATCGTTGGAATTGTTGAAATAGGCGCAGGAGTACGCCAGGGTGTTGCCCAGCCACGGCTCATAAAAGTCGACGGGCAAATCGTAGTGATAGGAGATGGAGGCCCGGTCGCGCTTTTTAGAATTCAACGCGCCGTGACGGAACCATTGCTCGAGACCGAAGGCGATGGCAGCGGTGCGCTGAGCAATCTGGCGGGCCGGCGTGCGCGGACGGTTGAAGAGATGCTCCGCGATCTGGAAGGCGGAGAAGAGATCTCCATCAACGTCGAGGTCGCCGCGGATGAATGCCTCTCCGAGCGAAACTTCATCTGGGGTCGCAACGAGCGAGGCCAGTGTCTTTGGATTGGCGATCGAGAGCGTGCAGATTGTTTTGTCGTTTGTCGAAGAAGACCATTGCCAGCCGTCCCACAGACGGACGGCGAAGGCCGGCCCCTCGTAGCCTTGAAAGATGTTTTTGAGTACCGCTGCTTTTCGTGTCAGGACAGAATCGGCCATCGATCTGGCGCCCTTTCCAATGGAGTGAGGACGGCAAACAACGCACTCTGCTTAGATGTACTTCCTTACGAATGCAAGCGAACAAGTTTTTCGATAAGAGAATACTCCATCCGAGCGCGGAGGGACTGCTCGATGGACGACAAAACAATCTGTTACTCGGCTTGCGCCGGGTAGAGAAAGCGCAGCATGGGACGGACACGCGCGGCCCAGCTGGTCTCGTCATGGGTGCCGCCGTGGACGCGCTCAAAGTAGAAAGTCTCGCCGGGGCGCCAGCCGTTGGCTTTGAGCCGGCGGGCAAGGTGCTCCACGTCATGAAGGGTGCGGTGGCCCTCGCGATCGCCGACATCGAGCCACAACCTGGGCCGCTCCCAAAGCTGCGGAGCGTGCTCGTTGAGATAGCCGAGGATGCTTTTGTGGTTCCACCAGACGCTGGGAGACATGACGGCGAGCTTGCCAAAGATTTCAGCGTGGCGGATTCCCAGGTAGAGAGTCGCCAGGCCGCCAAGAGACGATCCGCCGAGGCCGGTTGATTCGCGATCGTGCCGGATGCGATAGCGAGCGGCGATAAACGGGATCAGTTCGCGGGTGATGAGCAGGCCATAGGAATCGGCCTCGCCGCCGCCCATCTGCCAGTTGCGCTCGAAGGTGTATTCGGCCAGGCGCCGGTCGCCGGTGTTGTAGATGCCGACGATGACGAGCGGCTCAACTTCGCCGGCGGCGATGGCGGCGTCGGCGTGCTCGCGCATCTGCCAGGTGCGTCCCTGGATGAACGAAGTACGCCCATCAAATAAGTTTTGGCCGTCGTGCATGAAGAGCACGGGGTAGGTGCGGTCAGATTGCTCGTCGTAGCCCGGTGGAACGTAGACGATAATGTCGCGCTCGTCGGGCAGGTAGATGCTTTGGAAGTTCGGATGGAGGCGGAGGCGCGGATGAGGAGTGAGTTCCTGCGATGTTTCTTCAGCGGCCAGCAGTCGCTCGCGGGCGTCTGCGCCTGGTTGTCGCTCCAATTCCAATCCTTGCGGTCCTTCTCCAGATGGGGGCCAGATTCAATGGCGCGAAATCGCCCGGCAAAACGCATAGACCCGTGGCTGTTACAGTATCAAGAAATCCGCGGTTCTCCAATTACGCGAACTGAGGAGTAACGATCCCGCATGAACCGTGAGTATCACAAGTGGTATTCCGGCCGCCTTGGCCGCGACATGGAACTGCTGGTTTTTGGCCATGCCGGCCTTCCCGTGCTGGTGTTTCCTACATCGGGCGGGCGCTTCTATGAGTTTGAAGATCGCGGCATGGTGGGCGCGGTTGCCGGCCGCGTCGATGCGGGGCAATTGCAGTTTTTTTGCGTCGACTCCGTTGACATGGAGAGCTGGTATAACCGCCATGTACCGCCGCGCTGGCGCATTGCCCGCCACGTGCAATACGAGGACTACCTGATCCAGGAGGTCGTGCCGCTGGTTCGGCAGAAGAATCACGACAGCCATTTTGTGTCGCTTGGCTGCAGTTTTGGCGGCTATCATGCAACGAACATTGCCTTGCGGCATCCCGACATATTTACCGGATTGCTGACGATGTCGGGAGCCTTCGATCTTGCCAATTTTTTGGGCGGCTACTACGACCAGGACGTCTACTTCAACCTGCCGACGCACTATCTGCCGAACCTGAGCGATCCGTGGTTCTTTGAGCGCTATCGCCGCAATACCTACATTCTTGCAACGGGGTGGGACGATCAGTGTCTCGGGCAAAACCAGAATCTCGATCGCATCATGAGCTCCAAGGGAATTCCCCACAAGCTCTACACCTGGGACTCGTGGAATTCGCACGACTGGCCGACGTGGATGCGGATGATCCAGGAATATCTGTGAGACAGCAGACAGTGGACAGCAGACAGTGAATTGAAGCGAGGCAATGCGAGAATAGGAACGGATTCTGATATTTCAGGAGAATTTCTAAATGGATGAATTGAACCCTTACGCCAAGTATCTTGATGGGCGGCCGCTGGAGACGATTCTCGCGTCGACCGGACATGAGATCGCAAATCAATTGCAGATTCTGGGGCCGGAAAAGTCGGCCGTATCGCCGGCGCCGGGGAAGTGGAGCGCGGCGGAGATCGTTTGCCACCTCGCCGACTGCGAGATTGCATTTGCCTTTCGTCTTCGCCAGACGCTGGCCGAAGATAGTCACGTGATCCAACCATTTGACCAGGATAAGTGGGCAGTCCGCTACTGGGGCATCCCGGCGACGGAGGCGTTTGCGGCCTTTTCTGCGCTGCGCAAATGGAACCTGACACTCATCGCAAAAGCGCTGCCGGCCGCGGCCTCAAAGACCGTGACGCATCCGGAACGCGGCACGATGACGTTCCAGACGATTGTTGAGACGATGGCCGGCCACGACTTGAACCACCTGGCCCAAATCAAGCGCATCGCCGAATAGGCGTGCAGAAGGACGCGATTTTGCGGATTCGACGAGGCGGAATTTTGGTACTCTGTAGCCCCCGGAGCAAAGATGGCTACATCGGTCGGGAAATCCGCTCCAGCCATGCCCGCTCGATCGGCATTCAGCAGCGTTGCGCAATACCTTCTAATCGTATTGTTCGCGGTCGCGTATTGCCTGCCGTGCCTGGTGCACGGAATTCCATTGAGCGGCGACTCGCTGCAGCACACAACATACCAGCATCAGTTCAGCGGCCAGTTTTGGAAGGGCGAAGCTTATCCGCGCTGGATGACGAGCGCGAACAAGGGATATGGCAGTCCCATGTTTCTGATCCAGTATCCCTTTCCCTACTGGGTGACGGCGCTGCTGCGGCCGGTGTTACATTTTCCTGACACGCCCTATCGTGAATCGCGCGAGCTGGGCGTATTCTGCTTTCTCATTTTGATAGCGGCCGGCGTCAGTGCCCGCCTCTGGCTGTTGAAAAGGAACTCACGGTTTGCGGCAACGGCCGCTGCAATTCTCTATATCTCACTGCCATTCATTTTGCCGTTCGAGTTGTATACGGATTTTGGGCTGGGTCAATTCACCGTCTTCGCCTGGATGTCACTGGCGCTTTTGGCGTGCAATTCGCTGCGGCCCAACTTCAAATCCATCGTTCTTCTCGGTCTGACGTGGGCGCTGCTGGCCCTGAGCAATGTGCTTGCGGCGCTGATCTTTGCGCCGCTGATGATCGCGTATGCGATTGCGCGCACGAGGTCCAGCGATTTTCCAATCTGGAGGTGCGTGCTTGACGTTGTGCTCTCCATCGGCGTTGGGAGCTGCGTTGCCGGCGTTTATCTGCTGCCCTTTGCCGCTTACAGCAAGCTCTTTAATGTTGGCGCGCTGCTGAATCTGCCCGGGTATCAGCTCAGCGATTATTTCTCGTATGTGAGGGGGGCAAGCCTCGGCCAGCCATTGATCGTCGCGTCGCTTGCCGGCGCGCTTATGGTGGCGGCCGTAGCGGTGTGGGCCGTGTGGCGGGGCGCAGGGAACGTGATCGTGCGCGTCGTGACATCGCTTGCGCTCGGACTTGGAGCATTGATGTTGATCCCCGGACTGGGGCTGCGGTTGATTTACACAACCGGGTTGCCCGCGCCGGTTTTCAAGACAGAGGAGTACTTTCCTGAGCGGCTGCTGGCGATGACGCTGCTCATGTTGGCTCTCGGGGTGCTGGCCTACAGCCACATTCCCAGAGATGGCAGTAAGACGGAAAGCTGGACGAACGCGCTGCTCCTGATTACGGGCTGCATTGCCTTTTTGGGGATGATGCCCTGGAGCGCATTTCTCTGGAGCGCGCTGCCGTTTATTTCGACGGCGGTTCAGTTTCCTTTTCGGCTAGGCGTAGTGCTCACCATTGCTGTTGCCGGATTGCTGGCTCCGGCGATCGATGCCGGACTGCGCAGTTGGCCGAGTGGGGAGGGAAAACGCTCGACGATTCTGCTGGGTTGCGTCGCAGTGGCGGTGATCGCGGGCGGATTTTTGACGTGGCGAGCCGATTGGAAATGGTTCCAGGTGCTAAGCACTCCGCCGCTCGCACATGCCGCGGAGAGCCAGGATGTGGACGACACTTATCCCACTTATGTTTCTCCAGATCATTTGGCGCAATTTGCCAACCTCGTCAATCCTCCCGAGAACGCCGCGCCGCTTCATGTTGTGCCTCCCGGCACGGCGTGGGTGATGCATGGAGACGGGATTATTCAAGTGGTGCGCCAGGGGCCGCGTCAGGTTCTCATTTCCTACGATGTGGCGCGTGAGACACAGGCGCAAATCGGGCTCCTCTACTCACCGTTGTGGAAGATCGAGTCGACCGACGGCGCGCCGACTTCCGACCCGGTGGGCAGCTCGCCCGAGGGGCTGGTCGAGCTGAATCTGGGAGCGGGTCAGCATGCGCTGGAACTGGTCTTTGACGTGGGCTGGCCGGAAAAATACGGCAAGATCCTGACCTACGCGTCCCTGGTGGTGCTCGTGGTTGGCCTGCTCTATGGGCGGTGGAAGCGCGAGGAAGCCGAAGACGCCTGAGGCTGCTTCCATTCTCGCGGTCACACTCCGGACACTCTGACTCTGGCGGCTATTTCTTTCTGGCCGCAGCCTGTTTCTTGCTCGCCTCTAACTTGGCAGCGGCTTGTTGCGGCTGGTCGCCATTGTGGTGCTTGTTATGGTGTGCGATGGCCTTTGCGACTTCTTCGGGTGAAAGCTTGCTATGTTCCTCGGAGTGGAGCACATCGTTTGCAACTGGGGTTGTAGCCTGGGTCGTTTCCATTTATTCCTCCATTGTTGGACAGGAGGACTGCATCTGTAATCCGCCGTATCAGGTCGCAGAAGAGATCCTGTCGTTGGGGGCGCAACTAACTGCCCTTACACGGCACAAACATCGCATTGAGATGGATCGCGCGAAAGCCAGGACTGCGTCGACTCTCTCAGGGGGAAACCGCTGATGGCGGAAGCCCCACCCTTTAAGGATAGTCCTTTTCGCGCGAGACCGTTTAATGGAGCGCGTAGGCGCGGGGCGAAACCCTTATTTTGTTGAGCAGCCAAGCCATGTTCTGGCCCAGCGTCTTCATAGTTTCAATGGCTTCGGTGTCCTTCTCGACGTCTCCAATCTCGCGGCCAAAGCCGATGTTCCAATAGGACGAACCGGGAACGATCATCTCGCTGATCAGAAAGAAATGGTTGAGCGTGTCGAACGCATGCATCGCACCGGCTCGACGCACCGCGACAACGGCCGCGCCCACCTTATGCCGGAACATGCCTCCATTGGCCTTTGACACCAGGCATGCGCGGTCCATCAGGGCCTTGATTTCAGGAGAGACATCGGCGACATAAGTAGGCGAGCCGAGCAGGATGCCGTCCGCGTTTTCCATCTTCTCGATCATTGCATTACCGAGATCGTGAGTCTGCGCGCACTGCCGGTCCTTTTTCAACGAACATTCGCGACAGGACAAGCAGCCATGAATCTTCGCCCCGCTCAGCTCAATCAGTTCTGTCTCAATGCCTTCACTTTCCAGTTCTTTTAATACATAGCGAAGCAAAATAGCAGTGTTTCCGCCCTTGCGGGCGCTTCCGTTGAATGCAACAACCTTGGCAGGTTTTCCGTCCATCGTGTTTGTCTCTCCCTCATTCATGCTGTAGTCGTTGCGGCAGCGACACTAATCCCCTGGAGAAGCAGATGCTCTCTTGCAAGGCGCGGTTATCGGCCGGTCATCGCGTTGAGAATGACATGCGCGGTCGACTCCTCATCCTCATGCGACTTGATCATCAGTTCGTAGAGGTGGGGATTGTTCCACTCCTTGCCAAACCGCTGGCGCAGGTAGTGAGCCCGCTCGCCATCGACCATGCGAATGCGCTCCTCGACATTAATGCCGGGACCCAGGCGCGAGCGCAGGCGATTGATGCGATCGCAAAACGGAGCGTAGACGAATACATGGAAAACGTCGGGCTTCCTTTGCAGGATGAATTGCGCTCCGCGGCCCACGATGACGGAGTTGCCGTCTTCATAGGCGTTTTCGATGATGCGCCGCGTCATGTTGGTCATGACATCGGGATCGAAGCAGTCCTCATCGTCGGGCACCACGCCGGCGGCCAGTGCTGCTCCACGCATGGCGTGGCGATTCATGCGCCCTATCCAGGATTCGACGCGCTCGTCGAAGCGAGTGACCACGTGCGGTTCCACGTGAGCTGAGCAGGCAATCGCTTCGATCAAGTCCCTGTCCAGCAGCTTCCAGCCAAGCCAGTCGGCAACGATTTTTGCGATGCGTCCGCCGCCGCTCCCGAATTCCCTTGAAACCGTCAACACCCGGTAGTCCATAGCGCCTCCACCTCTGCTGACGGCAATTACGATAGTCCTCGAGAAGGGTCTTTTCAGTGTTCTGCGACACATCGATGCCGGTCACCGGCGAGGGCGCCGGAGTTCTGCCGTACACTGGAGCAAACATAAGTCCCGGTATGCGCGCTACTTGGCGCGATGCCGCGAATTCTGGAGGTGGTGCAGATGAAGACGATCGGCGTTCTGTTCGGCATGGAGAACAGCTTTCCGGGCGCACTGGTCGAGCACATCAATGGGCTTGCTATTGACGGCATTCAGGCGGGATTCGTCGAGACGGGCGCCGTCCAGATGGACAAGGCCCCACGCTACTCCGTCATCGTTGACCGCATTTCGCACGACATCCCTTTTTATCGCGCTTTTTTGAAGCACGCCGCGCTGAACGGCACCGTTATTATCAACAACCCTTTCTGGTGGTCGGCCGATGACAAGTTTTTCAACTATACGCTGGCCGGTAAGCTGGGGGTCGCCGTGCCGCCGACGGTGATTCTGCCGCATAAAAAGCATCCTGAGGGCACGACCGACCGGTCGATGCGCAATCTCGAGTATCCGCTCGATTGGGATGCAGTCTTCGCTTATGTGGGCGAGCACGGGTTCATGAAACCGGTGAATGGGGGCGGCTGGCGCGATGTGTACCACATTCACAATCGCGAGGAGTTTTTCGCGGCCTATGACCAGTCGCATCAGCTCTGCATGATGTATCAGAAGGCCGTCGACTTCAACGAATATTTCCGCTGCTATGTGGTTGGACAGAAGAACGTGCATATCATGCCTTACGACCCGCGCCGCGCGCATCACGAGCGCTATGTGCAAAATCCGCCGGCGTATGACAAGAAGCTGCTGAAGCGCGTTGAGCAAGATGCGCTGAAGCTTTGCAGTGCGTTGGGCTACGACTTGAATACGGTCGAGTTCGCCGTTGAAAACGGAATTCCGTACGCGATCGACTTCATGAATCCTGCGCCGGACGCGGATCTGCATTCGGTTGGACAGACAAACTTTGACTGGATCGTGCGCGAGGTGGCGGATCTGGCGATCGCCAAGGCAAAGGCTGCGCCGCATGTGCCGGAGTTGCGCTGGGCGGCGTTTTTGGGCAGCGAGACGAAGACGAAGCCGGCGACGAAGAAGGCAGCGAAGAAAAAGGTCGGGACGTCAAAGCCGAAATAGCGGAGACGGTGAATTCAGCTGCCGGGGTTGCCGGATCGTGAACTGCTCTCGCGCGATCTGATGAATCTGGCAGCGAGTTTTGCTAGACTCGCAGCCATGTCGACAACTGTGCTGCGCGTGATCGCGTATGGGATTGTCGGAATCATGTGCGCGGTTGGCGTGATCCTGCTGGCGATTGCGCTCAGGTCGGCGGTCGATCAGGCGATGTTCGTCCACGATGCGGTTCGCGCGAACGGCACGATCATCGATGTGAGGTGCACCAGCAAGTCTTTACGTCACGGCTACCAGTGCACGCCCGTTTTTCGCTTCACGAGCAACGACGGTCAGATGTATATGATCCTTTCCCGAACGGGGGGAAACTTCAATGACTTTCGAGTCGGAACGCCGGTCGCTGTTCTCTATTTGAGCGATCATCCGGCGACCGCGCAGATCGATAGCTTTGCGCAGATGTGGGCGTTTGCGGTGATCTTTGCAGTTCTCGGCTTGGTGATCCTGTTTTTTCCTTTGCAGATTTTGCGGGCTCAATGGAGACAGCGACGTTTGACGGCCGGGATCACGTAATTTTGCGGAACGTGAGGTTATAGCGGTAGGGGCCAGTAAGAGGATGATGACCCGGCTTGAGCGGTTGTACGCCGTGAAAGCGCATGCGCGAAGGGCCGCCCCATACGATCACATCGCCATGCTCCAGCAGAATGCGCTTGGTTTTATCGGTGCGCTGTATGCCGCCGAACAAGAAGATGCACTCGAGCCCGAGCGAGATCGAGACGATGGGCTGGTCGAAGTTAATTTCATGCCGATCTTGATGCAGCCCAAGCCTGGTGCCCGCCTGATAACGATTGATGTGGCATGCGTCTGGCCGGAAGAGGGGAAATCCCGAACGAACGGCGCAACGAATGGAAAAATCGAAGAGAGGGCGCGGTATGGGCGGCCACATCTTGCGCGCATTCGAAGTCGAAGGGTCCCAGCGGCGCCGAAACGCTTCCGGCGCTCCGCAGTCAGACACCATCACCGACATCGGCAATCCACTGGGAGTTGTGGCGTTGCGCAGCGGCGCGGCGGCAAGAATGCCCTCGATAGCGGAGAAAAACTCGGCATCCTGCGGAAGAGCAAGGCCGCGCATGAGGACCGCGCCAGGGAAAATTTCCTCGTGTGTTGGCTCTGCAGCAAGTTGGGAAAAGAGGTTCATGGCCCGAAGTCATCTTAACCCAGAAAAGCGAATAAAAAGCGAAAATATTTGTCCATCTTGCGTCGACCTGCCAGCCCATTCTTGAACCGAAATTTCCCAGATTTCCGGCGATCTGGGAGTCATTCATTTCGCGCCGCTGAAATCGCACTCTCACTTCCTGCTCCCTAACTTCAGTCTTCTCGTACAATTGGCGCAAGCTGTCCCGAGGTCATTGGATGCGGCCATCGTTCTCGCTCGGCATTGAAGAGGAATACCAGACAGTCGATCCGGTTACGCGCGACTTGCGCTCGCACATCGAGACCGAAATGCTGGCGGCCGGCAAGATGCGCCTGCAGGAACGGGTCAAGGCGGAGATGCACACTTCGGTTGTCGAGGTGGGCACGCGCGTCTGCCGCAACATCGATGAGGCCCGCGAGGACATCTACGAGTTGCGGCGCGAGATGATCAAGCTGGCAAGCGATCACAATCTGCAACTGGTCGCAGGCGCCACCCACCCCTTTGCCGACTGGCGTACGCAGTCAATTTATCCCGATCCGCGCTATCACCAGGTGGTGAAGGACCTGCAACTCGTGGCGCGCGCCAATCTGATTTTTGGTCTGCATGTCCACGTTGGCATCGAGGACAGGGAAGCCGCCATTCGCATCATGAATTCGATGCGTTACTTTTTGCCGCACATCATGGCGCTGGCGACCAACTCGCCCTTTTGGCTGGGGCTCAACACCGGCTACAAGGGCTATCGGGCAAAGGTATTTGAGAACTTTCCCCGCACCGGAATTCCCGACGCATTCTCCAGCTACTCCGAGTTTGAGAATTATGTGACGCTGCTGGTTCGCACCAACTGCATCGACAATGCAAAAAAAATCTGGTGGGACATTCGTCCCCATCCCTTCTTCAACACGGTCGAAGTGAGGGCCTGCGACATTCCGCTGCGCGCCGAGGAAACGGTTGCAATCGCGGCGCTGATCCAGGCTACGGCGGCCTACCTCTACAAGCTGCATGAGTCCAACCAGGACTTTCGTCAGTACGCGCGGCCTCTGCTGATGGAAAACAAATTTCGCGCTGTGCGCTACGGGCTCGACGGCAAGCTCATCGACTTTGGCAAACAGCAAGAGGTTCCGCTGCGCGATTTGATCGAGGAGTATCTCGCCTTGATCGATCCGGTGGTGGATGAGCTGGGCAGCCGCGAAGCCATCAACGGCGTGCGCAAGATTCTCACGACGGGAACGGGAGCTGACCGCCAACTCAAAATTTTCGAAGAGACCAAGGGCGATTTGAAGGCGGTTGTAGATTACATGGCGACGGAAACGGCGGCGGGGCTTTGAGGAGTTTGAGGGAAACAGTACACACCCTCAGTTTGTATCCGCCGCAACTAGAATGCAAAAAACAGGTTTATTGGGAGCGAGAGCCTGACTTCCGAGCAATACGCACCGAGCGGTGAGCATCGTCCGATCCACTATCGCCCCGACATAGACGGGCTCCGAGCGGTCGCCATCCTCGCCGTTGTCGCGTATCACTGCGGGTTTGGCGTAATCCGCGGTGGATTTGCCGGGGTCGATATCTTTTTCGTCATCTCGGGCTACTTAATCGGCTCCTTAATTTACAAAGAGATTCGCGGCCGTAGCTTTAGCCTTGCGAAGTTCTATGCCCGGCGCGCGCGCCGCATTCTGCCTGCGTTGTTCACGGTGGTGCTTTTCACTTATGCTGCAGGGCTCGCCCTGTTGATGCCTGAGGAGCTGAAATTCTGCTCGCAAACTGCAATTGCCGCGATCTTCTCTGTTTCAAATTTGTTTTTCTATCGGCATACGGGTGGCTACTTTGCTTCCGATGCTGCATATCATCCCCTGCTGATGACCTGGACGCTGGGTCTCGAGGAACAGTTTTACTTCGTGATCCCTTTGCTCTTGCTTGCCATGCGAAGACTGCGCTGGCAGATCCAATTTGGCGTCATCGGGGGACTGGCGCTGATTTCCCTGTTTGCGTGGATATGGGCCAGCACCTACCACCCTCAGTTTGCGTTCTACCTTCTGCCGGCAAGGGCATGGGAGCTCGGGGTAGGCGTTCTGCTGGCCATCTACGCGGCGAACCGAGCCCGCGCGGCGCGAGTCATGCCGCGATTTGCTGCCCACTCTCTAAGCATTTTTGGAATTTGCCTGATCGCTGCTGCGCTTTTGATGCGGCATGGGCACTCCCCGGGCCAGCGGTTTGCTGCACTCTTGTGCGCCGCCGGCGCGGCGCTCTTGATCGCACAAGAAGACGGAATCGTTAATCGGGCGCTTTCGTGGAGACCAATTGTCTTCATTGGCCGTGTTTCGTATTCGTGGTATCTCTGGCACTGGCCGTTGCTGAGCTTTGCATAATTAACGACCACGCGGGAGTATGGTGCTTCGTCGTCCCCGGCCTACGCCATCGCTCTGGTTTCTTTCGTTTTTGCGGTTCTTTCTTACCGCTTTATTGAGCAGCCATTCCGCAGGTCCAATACCTCAGCGCCGCGGTTACTCGTTCGCTATGGCTTGCTTGCTGTGGCGATGATGATTCCGGGTGCAGTTTTCATTCAGGCAGATGGGTTGCCGCAGAGGAACTATGGTGCCAGCCAGCTTGAGGATGGATTAGATGTATTAGGCCGGGACCCATGCCGTCAGGGAGAAGAAAGTGCCGATCTTCCTCTGTACCCGCCTTGCATTCCAGTTGGTCGCGGGCCAGCCATTGCATTGATTGGGGACAGCCATGCAGCCGATTTGGCCGACGCATTCCGGGCCATCGCGTCGAAAAGCGGGCTCGGGCTTATTGAGTTCGGCGGATTCGTCGGAGCATCATGCCTTACAACTGCTGACCTGAATGAGGAGGATTCCAGTTTTGTTGACCCTTGTGTTCGTTTCAATACCAAGCGGCTGAACTATATTGCGTCCCATTCTGAAATCGAAATTGCAGTCGTGAGCGGGGACTGGACTGATTCTCTAGAGACCGATGACGAGGGAGAAAGCAGGGAGGTTACCGATGGGCAACCGCCGAGCCGTATCGGGCTGGGCCATTCTCAGGCCTCACTGGAACAGGGTCTCGAGGAATCCGTCGGGCAGCTCAGTCGCGCCGGAAAGACTGTCTATCTGGTCCAGGATCAACCTCATTTTCGATTTAACCCAGCCTTGCTGACGGAAACTCGCGCCATCAGACCTCGATATCTTCTCTCCCATCTTCTGGTACCAAGGGGCCGGTGGATCGCAGGCGATTTCGCTCCAGTGCCTGTCTCCTCGAAGGAAGAGACCTGTCGCAGGATCGTGGCCGGCATAGCAGCCAAATATCCCAATGTTCGCGTCATTGATTTACGCAGCGAGCTGTGCTCAGGTGACTCCTGTCGATTTGCATTTGAAGGACGGACTCTTTATGTGGACGAAGATCATCTCTCGGACCTCGGCGCCCAGTTCGCGCTGGCAGGATTTCACCTGCCCTGACGCTTGCATTTCACTGTCTGACACGATCCGGGCATTTCATTCCGGTGAATTTTTCGATACCCTCTAGAGACACGGACTATTGAGCGTTGCCGAGAAGGGGAATTGCACCCAGGAATGAACGAAACCGCCGCACATCTGCTTAAGCTGAAATACCCGGACGAGTTCACCCAGGGCGCGCGTTCGGCAGTGAATACATGCCTGCGCATCGATGCTGCGGAAAAGGTCACGCTGATCACCGATCGTGCGACCGAGGCGATCGGTGCAGCTCTCGCTGCTCAGCTTGCGCGGCGCGGCTGCGCGTGGAACGCATTCCTGCTTGAGGATTTGGCCCCGCGGCCGCTGGCAAACATGCCGGAGCCGGTGTTGGCTGACATGGAGACTTCGCAGGTTTCGATCTTTGCCGTGCAGGTGCAGCCCGACGAGTTGCGCTCGCGTATGCAAATGACCGACGTGGTGAATCGCCGCCACATGCGCCACGCGCACATGGTCAATATCACTGCCGAGATTATGTGCCAGGGGATGCGCGCGGACTTTGACATGGTCGACCGGCTCAGCCAGAAAGTGCTCGAGCGTGTGCGCCGCGCCAAGCGGATTCGGGCCCGCACGGCGGCTGGAACCGACATTACGGCCGACATGAATCCCGGCTACAAGTGGTTCAAAACTTCCGGCATCATTTCGCCGGAGAAATGGGGGAACCTGCCTGGGGGCGAGTGCTTCACTTCGCCGGGTGAGGTAAACGGGACCTTCGTTGTGGATGGCGTGGTGGGCGACTGGCTGTGCGCGCGATATGGGCTGCTGGCTTCGACTCCGCTGACCATTGAGATTGCAGGCAATCGCATCGTGCGCTGCTCGAGCAAGAACAAGCAATTGGAAGCGGATTTCTGGAAGTATACGCACACCGATGAAAACTCCGATCGCGTGGGCGAGTTTGCGATTGGAACGAACCTTGGTGTGAAGCAAGTGATCGGAAACATTCTGCAAGACGAGAAGTTTCCCGGCATCCATATTGCGTTCGGCAATCCTTATGGAGAGCACACCGGAGCGCCTTGGACCTCGGGCACGCACATCGATGTGGTTGGATTGCGCTTCGACATCTGGCTCGAATCCGAAGATGGTGAAGAGCAGATCATGCGCGACGGCCGGTTCCTGATCGCGGCGTAGAGCGCGCTCTAATTGCAATTATTCGCGCAAAAGCTGAAGCGGGCGCGGGCGCTCAACATCTAAGCTAGTGCTATGACGACTACCGCACCTGTTACACAATCGCTTCGCAGACTTGGCAATTCCGATCTTCACCTCACGCCCATCGGCTTTGGCGCATGGGCCATTGGCGGCGGCAACTGGGAGTTCGGCTGGGGGCCGCAGGACGATGCCGAATCGATTGCCGCGATTCACCGCGCGCTGGATCTCGGCGTCAACTGGATTGATACGGCAGCTGTCTACGGACTCGGGCACTCAGAGGAGATTGTGGGTCGCGCGCTTAAGACTGCGAACCGCAAGCCGCTGGTGTTTACTAAATGCTCGATGCGCTGGGGCGCGGATCGCGCGATTTACCGATCGCTTACTGCGGCATCGCTGGCCGAGGAACTGGAGAACTCGCTGCGCCGCCTTGGTGTGGAGACGATCGATCTCTATCAAATTCATTGGCCAAATCCTGAAAACGAAATTGAAGAGGGCTGGGCGGCGCTGGAGAAGTTTCGTGAGCAGGGAAAGATTCGCTGGATCGGTGTTTCCAATTTTTCTGTAGACCAGATGAAGCGCGCGCGAAAGGTTGCGCCGATCACCAGTCTGCAGCCGCCCTATTCGATGTTGCGCCGCGCGATCGAGAAGGAGATTCTGCCCTTTGCGCGGGCCAACGGCATCGGCGTCATCAATTACTCGCCGATGGTGTCGGGGCTGCTGACGGGCAAGATGACCGCTGAACGTGTGGCGGCATTCCCCGCGGACGACTGGCGGAAGCGCGCTGTCGAATTCACTGAGCCTCGGTTGAGCCGCAATTTGAAACTGGTGGAGCTATTGCGCGAGATTGGCGCAGGGCATGGAGTAACGCCCGGGGTCGTTGCGATCGCGTGGACGCTGCACAATCCTGCAATTACGGCCGCGATTGTGGGCGGGCGCAGTGCGCAGCAGGTCGAGGGCCTGGCGCCGGCGCTGGAGTTCCGATTGAGCGACGCTGAGTATGCGCGGATCGACGGTTTTCTGGCGGAGAACGCCGCCTAAGCTGGCGAGGATGTGCTCAAGCAAAAGACCCCAGCCGAAGCCGGGGTCTCTTGGTAGCACCGAAGCGGTTACATTGCAGCGACAAAGTCGGGCAACATCACTGCTGCGTTCTCTTGCAGGAGTTGAGTCATGCGCGCCGCCATTCCCGTATACATGGATGCGGCGCGGAACGCGTTGACGCGGACGCCCTCACTGGCCTGGCTGAAGGCGTATTGGCATAATGCCATCAGGACACACACCCGGATTTGCATCGCATCGCTGCGCAGGGTCTCGACCAGTTCGCGGTCGATGGCCTCGCAGTTGCGGAGGGCATAATCTGCCATCTCAAGCATCACCCGCGCATTCTGATACATAGCCCAGAGCCCGTGTGCACCTTGAATGCGCTTCCAGGTTTCCTCAGGCGATGCGTTCACTCCTTCTTTCCAGAGAAAGTGATCGCTCAGGTCCCGGGCACTCCAGTCCGGCCGCAGCCGGGCAATGAGCGTGTCCCAGGATTGAGTATTCCGGCGGCGAGCGCCGGCTCTCCATCGACCAAGGTAAAGTGCCACGACAGCCAGCATGGCTACTTGAAGCAGAGGAAGGATCATCTGTCGTCCTTGGAACCGGATTCAGGCCACTTTGGAACTATCGGCCGTCTCGGCTCCTTCTGTTATTTCCTACCACTTGTAGCAGAAAAGCAATGCAGAGGGAATGCAACTCCAGGTTTTGATGTGCACTTTGTTTGTTATCGGTAATTATGTTTCTATGCACATGAGTAACTTAAAGTAATCATCGATTTGGGTCAATGATACTTTTCGGTCAGACGGGACAGTCTGATTTCAGATCAATGTTGGACAAAATAAAGGGGTTAAGTTTGACGGGCCGGAAGATGGGTGCGGTGGGCGGCCATTTTCCGCGCTCGGGAAAGCGTCGCGAGCCAGGTCAGCGACCGCGGCGACCCTGTTCATTGGTAACCGAGGAGCCGGAGAGGGCCTCGCGATCGGCGCGGGCCACGCCGGCCATGGCGAGGAGCAGATTCTGCATCTGGGGCGTAAATTCGCGCCGTTTCGCCTCTTGCTGGGCAAAACTGATCGACCAATAGAGGAGTGAGCAGATATAGCTGCCGACGACGAACTGGTTCCATTCGCTGTTTTGGGCCGAGGTGGCCGAGTGAGTGTGGAGCATGGCCACACCCAAGTTCACAATGGAATAAAAACCGAGCCCTGTGGCAACCTGCAACTCGCGGTCGCGCCAACCGATCGAGAGGAGCTGGCTGCAGCCGGCCAATGCGAGGAAAAAGACAATACGCATGATCGACACCGTCTGCAGAAGATGCATCAGGAGGTGCCCCTCTGGAGACAAAGCCGCATGCACGTCAGAAAAGGGCCAGATCGCCATACCTACCGCCAGAATCAGGCCGGATACGACCACCAATGCGCTACGGGGCAGCGATGAACGAATGGGACGCAGGACCGACCAGGCGAGCTCGACCAGCACACAGAACTGCAGGACGGAGTCGATAAAGGTCTCGACGAGGTAGAAGGTGAGATAGCTGTCGTGAGCAAATCGCTGTATGGGGACGTATGCGATGTCGGCGCAGATATCCCAAATGCAATAGATAGTGAATATAGGAAGAAGTCGCCAGAGTCGCCTATATATGATTAGGCCGAGCACCACCGTCTCTATCAGAGGTGTTGCAATCCAAAGCGCATTATCCAAACTAATCATCTACATCCCACCGGCACAATCGATGCGATGAACTGAGTGTAGCAGTCATTTGGACAGCGCGAGCTAATTCAGATTCGTCGAAGAAAACTTAAGCCACTTTCGGACCGGTGTTGGGCATTGGCCACGACGGAGTCGCGGCAACCTTGGGACCGGTGTTGGGCATCGGCCATGACGGAGTCGCGGCAACCTTGGGACCGGTGTTGGGCATCGGCCATGACGGAGTCGCGGCAATCTTTGGACCGGTGTTGGGCATTGGCCACGACGGGGTAGCGGCAAACTTTGGACCGGTGTTGGGCATCGGCCACGACGGGGTAGCGGCTGAACAGACGGTCGCTGCCACGACTGCACCAAGTGCCAAAACAGACAATCTCAACGAACTCGAGCGCATTAGTCTTACACTCCTGGCAAAGCGATTACTTGCTGTGCACCCAGAGAGTAACCCACATGGGGGACGAAATCTACAACAAAAGTAAGGAAATTGAACTTTTTTTTGGTCAAAATCGTGCAAGCGGCTCTTCTGGGTGGCTAGATTTAGGCCGAAAAAACCGAAGCTAAAGGAAGGAATACCAACATTTTAGGCTGAAACGCCTAAAAAGGACGGGAATTGAATCGGATTGCCTCAGAACAGGTGAAATAGTTCGAAAAAGGGAGTACCGGGTCAGCAAGGGCACACCGAGGTAATAGAACGAACAGCGTTTCGTCCCATTTCCAAGCAAAGGTCGGCTCGAAAACGCCGACCGGACCTGTAGTGATCACTAACATGAAAACGAAGAGGCCGGGAGTTGCCGGAGGGCGCTTTGCGGGTACCATCTGAGATGTCGAATGAGCATTTGAGCGAGGGAGATCGGTGATTCCAGAACTCCGCCAACGATTTAACGAGCGGTTCAGCCAATCGCAGTTCGAGTTAGTCCTTGCTCTCCTCGAAGAGGGCGGAGGAACAAAGATTGAATTCCGCGTGGCGGAGACGCCGGTGTTCGTCGAGTTCTCTTTACTCGAAGAGATGGCCAGGGAGGGCGCGGCAATGGCGCGCAGCCTGATTGCCGACTCCACTTATCTGAACGCGGCGAGACACGCGATCCCGAGCGGATACGCCGTTGCCAATGAAACCAGGCATCCGAATTTCCTGACCGCAGATTTTGCCCTGGTGCGCGACGGGGGGGACAAACTCGTTCCGCGCCTGGTCGAGATCCAGGCATTTCCGTCGGTGTTTGGTTATCAGGCGCTTTTAAGTTCCGTTTACCGGCGGGTCTTCGATCTGCCCGACACGCTGGGAAGCTTCTTAAGCGGGCTGGACGAAGCCAGTTATTGGGACTTGTTGGAGGAGACGGTCGTTGGTGGCCACGACCCGAGGAATGTGGTGCTGACGGAGGTCGATCCGTTTCATCAGAAGACGCTGGCCGACTTCAACGTGACGGCGCGCCAGTTGGGGATTGAGATTGTCGACATTGCCAGCTTGCAGCCGATCGGCGACAAGCTGCATTACCGCACTGCCGCGGGCCGGCTGATTCCCATTGACCGCATCTACAACCGCGCCATTGCCGATGAGTTGATTGCCCGGAAGATCAAGCTGCCGTTCGACCTGACGCAGCCGTGGGATGTGGAGTGGGCCGGGCATCCGAACTGGTATTTCCTGATCAGCAAGTTCTCGGTGCCGTGGCTCACGCGGGCGGGGAGCAAAGTCGTGCCCCCGGCTGTCTTTCTAAGCGATTTTCTTGAGGGCAAGGGCCGGGCGGAGCTGGAGGCGGCGGGCGTCCCGTTGCCGCGCGGCAAGGGGGCAGACACCGTCTACAGCGAACTGCTGCTCAAGCCGCTCTTCAGCTTCGCGGGCAAGGGAATCCAGTTTGAACCAACCCAGACGGATCTCGAGGCGATTCCGCCCCAGAACCGGCCGGGATACTTGCTGCAACAGCGCATGCGTTTTGAATCGACGATCGAGACGCCGCACGGCCAGACGCAGGCGGAGATTCGCATCCTTTATATGTGGCCGGAAGGCGGGAACCTTACGCCGGCGCTGTCGCTGGTGCGGCTGGGACGCGGCAAAATGATGGGGGTCGACCACAATAGAAACCAGGAATGGGTGGGCGCCTCGGCAGCTTTCTTTCCCAAACTAAGGGTCTGAAAAGTGAATCTAGGGAGCGCACCGTTGTAACGGGACCTTTGGGGGTGCCAAGTCGATTACTGACAAAAAACTTTCGTGCCCTATGTTCTTTCTCAAAAGTCGGTTACATTTGCGTGTAGGTTCTAAAAGGGACCTGAGAACAGCCATGACAACATCCAAACCGGGTCAATCGCCGAAGCAATTCCCATCCTCTGCCACGGCGTCACGAAAAGAAGTCCGTTGCGCGGTCCGGTTCCCGCTTTCGCTACCGGCAGTTTTATCGGCGGGCCATGCGGAGACTGCCGCTCTGACGCGCAATATGTCAGCCAGCGGCGTGTTGTTTGAAATGCACGATCCATTAAAAGTAGGGCAAGGTATCGACTTCTCGATCAGAATGCCGGGCGACATCCTGGGCTCGCCCAGTGACGTTCTGGTTCGCTGCACCGGGCGTGTGGTACGCTGCTCGTTAAGCCAAGGACAGTATCAGGCTGCTGCGACAATCGATGAGTACCGATTTGCGGAGCAGTAATAGCACGCGTTGGCTAGATATGCGACCTAATTATGGAATTTGTGGATGAAACACCTGATGGTGAAGTAGTAGATGGGCCGGTAAAACCTGGGGCGATACGCATTATTCTTGCGGATTCGCAGGCCATCTACCGCGTAGGCATCCGAAAAATCTTCGCTTTGGAAGACGATCTCCGGGTAGTCGCGCAAGCTGACTCGATGGAGAATCTGCGCGCTGCGATCGAGCGCTATCCGACCGACGTGGTGCTGCTGGAAGGCGGCCTGCTGGTGGGCACCGCGAACGCAATTCCCGACCTGCTGCGCCAGGCGCCCGACGTCAAGCTGATTGTGCAGGCCGTGGGAGCCGACGAGAACCAAACGGTAGATCTCTACCGGCGCGGGGTGCGCGGCATTATTTCGCGTTCGATCTCGCCCGATCTGCTGGTGCGCTGCGTGCGCAGGATCGCCGCCGGCGAAACCTGGATCGATAACCAGTCAGTGAACTGGGTGATCGACGCCTATCGCTCGCAGGCCGCGGCGCTGGTGAGCCCGCGGACACAACCCCGCCTCTCGCCCAAAGAGATGGCAATCATTACCTGCATTACCCAGGGCAAGCGCAATAAGGAAATCGCGTTTCAGCTTGGGACGACCGAGCAGGTCATCAAGAATTATCTGCGCAAGATCTACGACAAGCTGGGCGTCTCAGACCGACTCGAACTGGCACTTTATTGCCTGCACAACAAGATCATCCAGGCGGATGCCGACGAAGAGACTATCGCCAAGAAGATCGTCACCCGGTAATCTCCGGGCACCCCTTCAAAAATCCCTTCAATCTAAAATTCAGAGGACGAAGTGGTGCGCCTAAGCAGCGCCTTTGTCACAGGTGACGCGCCCTGATGATTTGTTGCCGCTGCAGGTGCGCGCGTCGGAGTCTCCGCAATTCAAGCGAGCCAGCTCAAGCAGGCGGATCATCTCCCGATGGTCGTTGGTGTTGAGGTGGCTGAGGAGTTCCTTGGGCATGCGCTGAATAACCGGATCCATCTTGCGCAGGAGTTCAAGCCCCGAATCTGAGATCTGCGTGACGACGACGCGGCGGTCAAGACGATCGCGCTGTTGCCGGATCAGCTTGAGGGCCTTGAGCCGCGAGAGAAGGCGCGTGATGTCGGGCTCAGCAGTGATCATGCGATCGCCGATGGCCGAGCAGGGCAACCCGTCAGGCTGCGCTCCGCGAAGAATGCGGAGCACGTTGTATTGCGTTCCGGTGATGCCCCATTCGCGTGTCCTGTGTTGGAAGGCGCGATCGATGCAGTCGGCGGTGCGCATCAGGTTGAGGAGGGCCTCCTCTTCACGGCTCGAAAAGGGGCGTTCCTGCGCGATCTCACGTTTCAATCGACTCATGCGCGGCTCCATTTCTTAAATGCTCCAACATCGCCGGACAGGAACGGGTCTCAGCGTGATGGCCGGGCAGAGGATCATTGCTGGATCACATCGAGATCGATGGTGAGCGAGACATCGTTGCCGACGACGCTTGCCGGATACTTGCTGGCGATGCCGAAGTCGAGGCGATTGATGGTCGTGGTGGCGGAGAAGCCGGAATGCGGCTTGTGATCCATGCCGGAAATGGGGCCGGTAGGGCCGCTCACCTGGAGAACAACCGGCTTGGTGACGCCGTGGAGCGTGAGATTGCCCGCAACCGTGAGACCGCCGCTGCTTTTCTGCACGCTGGTGCTGACGAAGGTTGCGGTGGGGAATTGAGCAACGTCGAAGAAGTTGTCGCTTTTCAGGTCGGAATCGCGTGCGCTCACGCCGGTATCGACCGTGGTGACATCGATCGTGACGTTGACGGTGGATTTGGTGATGTCGGCCGGATTGAGCACAATCGAGCCGCCAATATTGCCGAAGCGGCCGCGCACGTTCGCGAGACTCATGTGAAGGATGCTGAAGTCGACCTCGCTGTGTGCCTTGTCGGGAACCCATGTGGTGGATTGCGCCAAAGCAAGTGGCGCCAAGAGCGAAAGCGAAGCCATGAGGAGGACGATACGCTTCATCAAACGAATCCTTTCAGGTTGGGCGGCGGACTATGAGTCTCAGGCCGCTTAATGTTGAGGGAAAACCGCGCGAAAACACCGGAACGGTGTCCGCAAGGAAAACTTAAACCGCGCTTAGTTAGACGACGGCTGGCCGATATTCGTTGCAACAAATAATTCTGCGGTGGAGGCTGCTGGGGGCTTGTGCGGAGAAGCATGCCATGGGCGAAGGCGGCCAGGGAACCGTCTGCTATGCTCCGGAAATGTCCTTTGTCCGCAACTTCAAGGGGTTGAGCCCGGCGCAGCGTCATGCGTTTGTCGCTTCCTTTCTTGGCTGGACACTGGACAGCCTCGATTTTTTTCTGCTCATTTTTTGTGTGAAGGCGATCGCGACGGATTTTGCAACCAAGCCTTCGGAGGTTCTGGGCGCGGTGTTTCTGACCCAGGCTTTCAGGCCGGTGGGCGCAGTGATCTTTGGCATGCTTGCTGATCGTTATGGGCGGCGGCCAGTGTTGATCACCAACATTCTCAGCTTCAGCGTGATTGAGTTGGCATGCGCGTTTGCGCCGTCGTTGACGGTGCTGATGATTTTGCGCGCTCTGTTTGGCATCGCGATGGGCGGTGAGTGGGGCGTGGGCGCGGCCCTGGCCTTTGAGACGCTGCCCAAGGAGGGACGCGGCGCGTTCAGCGGCATCTTGCAGGAGGGCTATGCGTTTGGTTCGATCCTGGCGTCGGCGGCATTTGCTCTGCTGTTTGCCGGGACTCACTGGCATGGCATGACGATTCTTCCTGCAATCGGGTGGCGCGGTTTGTTTATGGTGGGAGCAAGCCCGGCGCTGTTGGTGCTCTATGTGCAGTTGCGCGTGGAAGAGAGCCCGGTGTGGCTGGCGAGCGCGAAGAACCGTACGGTCGAGCGAGCGGGTCCGACGATTTCAACGCAGTTGTTCAAATTTCTGCCGACGTTCTTATTTCTCGTGCTGCTGATGACGGCTTTCATGAGCTTCTCGCACGGCACGCAGGATGTGTATCCGACGTTTCTCACGGTGCAGATGAAGCTGAGTCCTGAAACCGTTGGGCTGATCGGCGTGCTCTATGGCGGAGGATCGATCGCGGGCGGATTTGTGTTTGGCACACTGTCGGAGAAGTGGGGGCGCAAGCGCGCGATTGTGACCGCGGCCCTGCTTTCGATTCCGATCATTCCGCTGTACGCATATGGGCATTCGGCGTTGACGCTGGGGATGGGCGCGGTGCTGATGCAGTTCATGGTGCAGGGCGCGTGGGGTGTTGTGCCGGCGTATCTGACGGAGTTGTCGCCGGCCCCGGTGCGCGCGACCGCGCCGGGACTGGCTTATCAATTGGGCGGGCTCATCACATCGTGGAATGGAAAGGGGCAGGCCCTGGTGGCGGAGCAATGGGGAACCTACCCGCCCGTGTTGGCGATCACGGTGGTGATTGTGGCGCTGACGCTGGCTGCGCTGGCGGCCATGGGACACGAGGCCAAAGGCGCGGAGATGGGGTCGGCTTAAAAGCGCGACGCTTGAGGGGCGAGGTCTTTGGCTTCGAATTCGAGCAGCTTGCGGGTCTCTGCGCTAACTGAATTCTCCAGGATTTTTTGCAGCACCTGCGCGGGGCGGCTCTTGGTTTTGGCAATCAGGGATTTGTAGCGCTCAGCCGCAAGCGGCGTGCGCGCGGTGTCGACAGTCAGGTCTTCAAAGGTCGCCTTAAGCGCGTCCTTCTCTTCGCCGGTCAACTCGACGATGTCGTCTGTGCATTCGCTCGCGGCGCGAATCGTATAGACGGTCCACGGAAATGCCTTTCCGCATTGCGCGCAAAAAGCGGGCCGATCGTAGCTCAATTCGATAGGCTTCTGGCAATGGGCGCAGGTCGATGTGTTCATCGCGCCGCAGATGCGGCAAAACGGCGGCGGCCCGCTGCGCTTGCGGGCGAAAAGCGCCGACATGGCATCGGCCGGAGCCGAGTCATCGTCGGCTTCGAGGGCCTCGATGAAGTGGCCTTTTTCGCAATAGAGGGCAGCAGACATTGGAATCGAATTCTAGCAACAAATCCGGGCACAAGGAAGGATCAAGGCCGGTGAGTTACCAAAGAAAAGGGTTGCGCAGTACTGGCGGGGAGTAAACCGCGGCTGGAAATGAGCGCTCAGTGGGTTCGTGGCAGGCTTCCGCGATTAGCGGCCGTAATGGGCGACAAGGCGGCCACGAGCGAGAATGTGTCCCTTCATCGCCTCTTCAACCTGTCGGCGGGAAGCGCCGGAGGGCAGGCTCAGGAAAGCGTCGAGCGCGTAGAGATCGAAGACGTAGCGATGCTGGGAATGGCCGGGCGGACACGGACCTCCGTATCCGATGTTGCCGAAGTCGTTGTTGCCCTGCAACGTGCCGTCTGAGAGCTGGGGTTGCGTGGAAAAGGCGGCGGGAAGAGAGCGCGTCACCGCGGGCAGGTTGTAAAGCAACCAGTGGACGAAGATGCCCATGGGCGCGTCAGGGTCGGTAAGAATGAGCGCAAAGCTGCGCGTGGATGCCGGCGGCGCAGACCAGGAAAGATCGGGCGATGTGTTCGCCCCATCGCAGGTGAGGGAAGCGGGGACGCTGCCACTGCGAAGAGCGGAACTGGCGAGGTTGAGCGAGTTCGGAACATCCTCTAGCAAGCGCGGAGCCCCGTGGGAACTGGCGAGAAGCGCCATCGCGAAAAACTGAAGAGCAACAGAGCGTCGCAATAGAAGGCAGCGGGCTGGACGCAGATTGAGCGGCGAAAAAGTTTGAATTGGAATGCGCATGGGGGAGCTAGCTCGCTTGCGGGGGCCCGCGAATCTTCCGGGTCAGTATAGCGTTGATTATTAAGACCAGGCGAGACCGATGCGATCAAGGGAGAGGGTGCTGATCATTGGTTATCGCGCCTGACGGGGTGCGTTGGCCGAGGGGTCGAAGCTGCGCATGAAAGTGCCGAATGTCACTGAATTGTTCATCTTTCCGGCCTAGAAGATAAAGTTGACCGTCGCGGAATTAAGGTTGAGAACGTCTCAATCTCGTTAAGCTTCAGTGACTTTGGGTTGTGACAGTCGTGGTGCATCTAAGGAAATTTGCAGACTGGTAACATTCGATGGTGCACAATCATCTGTAAGGGAGTTTTTGGATTGCCTCGTATTCATTTTCAACTTCAGCTCGCCGAACTCAAGGACAAACTCCTTGCAATGGCTGCACTTGCGCAATTGGCGGTGGAGACCTCGGTCGACGCCTACCTGCAGCGCGACCTGGGTCTATGCCAGTATGTAAAGCAAAATGAAACGGCGATTAATACCGCGCAGCGGGAGCTCGACGAGATGGCCTATGAGCTGCTCGCCAAGGAGCAGCCGATGGCCATCGACCTCAGATTCATCCTCGCAGTGATCAAGATCAACGGCGACCTGGAGCGGATCGGCGATCAGTCGATGGGTATTTCCCGGCGCACGCGCGACATTTTGAAGACCGAAGCGGTAGAGCTGCCGGTCGACTTTTCCGTGATGGGCGAGTACGCGGGCCGGATGATTCGCTCGGCTGTGCAGGCGTTGCTCGAGGGCGACGCGCGGCTGGCCGAGACGGTGCGGGAGATGGACGACGAGATCGATCGCATGAACCGCCGCGCGCATGCCGACCTGCTTCAATTGATCCAGGACAAGCCGCAGTTCACGCAACAGGCGATGAACGGCCTGATGGTGTCGCGCAGCCTGGAACGAATCGCCGACCACGCGTCCAACATTGCTACGGATGTGATTTTCTGGGTTCGGGGCGCCGATGTGCGGCACCAATTGAGCCTGTCGATGGACTGAAAAGCCGCAGACTGAGGATAAAGCAAAGGCCGCGCGAAGCGGCCTTTGCTGTTTTGTGGGGGTGTCGCGCAGGCCTTACCGCGTTGACTCGAAGAGGAACCAGGCGCGGCGTTCAGCTTCGTCGATCCAGATTTCAATCAGGCTGGTGGTGGCGTAGTCGTTGGCCTTGGCTGCCACTTCGTGGGCAGAGCGCAGGCTTTCGACCAGCGCCTTGTTGTCGGCATGAAGCTCGAGCAGCATGTCCCGGGCGGGCACAAATTCCTGGTCGTTGTCGGCGAGGCGCTGCAGGCGCGCGATATGCCCGATGGAACGAATGGTAGTGCCGCCGATCTTGCGCACACGTTCTGCGATATCGTCGCTGATGGCGAAGATCTGGCTGGCCTGTTCATCAAGCAGCAGGTGGTAGTCGCGAAAATGCGGACCGCTCATATGCCAGTGGAAGTTCTTGGTCTTGAGATAAAGAGCAAACACATCGGCCAGCAACGCATTGAGCACGCTGGAAAGATTCTTTACGTCTTCAGGGTCGAAGCCGTCGGCCACGTTAGTCCTGGCTGCCTTGGATTGAGTACTCGTATGGGAAGACACCAAACGCTCCTTTGCCAGGGAGTCGCCTCGGGCTTCTGAATTGGAGTCGTAAGCGAACGCCCCACTCACTGATTAAGATGCGAGGTGCAGGCGAAGGTTGCGAGATTGCGATGGCATGATGAAAAAGAAAACGGGCGCTATTCCATGCGGAATAACGCCCGTAAAATTGCGGCTTCGAGAACAATCTAACTATCCGAGCGGGTGCGTGTCATAGTGCAGCAGCACGGCGACCGCGCAGCTGGTGAGTCGCGTTTCGGCCGAATCGGCGCGGCTGGTGAGGATGACCGGGACCTTGGCGCCGAGCACGATGCCGGCAAGTTGCGCGCCGCCCAGATACTCGAGCTGCTTGGCCAACATATTGCCGCTTTCGAGGTCAGGCACGACGAGAATGTCGGCCTGTCCGGTGACCGGCGAGTCAAGGTGCTTAATTTTTGCAGCTTTGACGCTGACAGCGGTGTCAAAGGCCAGCGGGCCATCGAGGATGCCGCCGGTAATCTGGCCGCGATCGGCCATCTTGCACAGTGCCGCTGCTTCCATGGTGGAAGGAATTTTAGGATTCACGGTTTCGACAGCAGAGAGCAGAGCGACCTTGGGCTCGGGAATGCCGAGAGCGTGAGCCAGGTCGATGGCGTTTTGCACGATGTGAATCTTGTCTTCGAACTCCGGCTTGATGTTGATGGCCGCGTCGGTGATGAGCAGAGTGCGCGCGTAGGCCGGCGTATCCATGACGAAGACGTGGGTGATGCGGCGCGAGGTGCGCAGGCCTGTGTCGCGCTGCATTGCGGCCTTCATCAGCTCGTCGGTATGCAGGCTGCCCTTCATCATGGCTTGGGCATTGCCGCTGCGGCACATGGCCACGCCGAGGTCGGCAGCTTTACCCTCGTGGTCGGCCTGAACGATAGGGTATTTGCTGATGTCGACGCCGATTTTCGCGGCGAGCGCCTTCATCTGAGCTTCGTCGCCGATGAGAGTTGGCTCGATGAGGCCCTCGACAGCGGCCTCGACGGCGCCTCTGAGAGCAACGTCAGACTGCGGCCACACCACAGCCGTGGTGATGGCAGGCAGCGACTTGCAGCGCTCCAAAAACTTGTGAAAGACATGGTAGTCAGGCGGATGGCTGACCAGGGGGTCAACGACAACGGCTTCAGCAATGGGGGCAAGGTCGCTCATTCTTCGATTCTCCAGACCGGCCTGGGAGCAATTGCGCCGGTCTCACGAATCCATTCTCGCTTGAGCGGAGAAAAGCTGGTGTGCTTGAGGTCACACTACGGCGCGCGGTCCTGCATTGCGATACGCTTTACCTTCCAGCAGAACAGCGCTACTTGATCGCGATGACCATCGAGTCCGGGCCGATCAGATGTTCGACGCGCGTCTCACTGAACCCCGCCTCTTTCATCCATCCCATGCAATCGGCGCCGGTGTAATCGAAGCCGCCCGGCGTTTCGATGAGCATGTTGAGGCTCGCCAACAGGCCGAAGGCATTCTTTCTCCGCTCGTCGTCGATGATGGAGTCGTAGGCGATGAAGGCTCCGCCGGACGGAAGCGCTTCGTAGGCCTTGCGCACAAGCATGCGCTTTTCCTCGAGGTTCCAATCGTGCAGAACGTGGCCCATCAGGATTACGTCGACTTTGGGCAGCGGATCGGTGAAGAAGCTGCCGAATTGAAAGCGGACGCGCGAGGAAAGACCGTTGGCGTCGACGTAGTCCTCGAAAATGGGAGCCACCTCAGGCAGGTCGAAGCCGGTTCCTGCGATATGCGGATTTTTGAGCGCGATCTGCACGATGAGATCACCCTGCGCGGTGCCGCAGTCGGCGGCGGATTTGTATTTGTCCCAGGGAAACCTGGCGGCAATGGCCATGTTGGCGCCGCGGCTGATGCCGGTCATGGCGCGCAAAAAGCCTTTGAGCCGCGCCGGATCTGCATAGAGCGCGGCAAAGATGTCGGGCTCCCCATGAGCCGATTCATTTTGCTGTTCACCGGTGCGCAAGGCGGTGGTGAGATAGCCCCAATGATGAAAGAGACGTTTGTTGGCCATCTCCAGAATGCCGCCGACGTAAGAAGGCTTGTGCTTATCGAGAAAGAAATCGGTTGACGGCGCGTTGGAATATTTGCCGTCATTTCGCTCAAGGAAACCGAGGGCTACGAGCGCGTCAAGAAAATCACGAGAAGAGCGGGGATGGAGCCCGAGGCGGCCGGTGAGCGATTTCAGGTCTTCGGGGCCCTTGGCGAGCTCGGTAAAGACTTCCATCTCCACGGCGCTGAGCAGGGTTTTTGAGGCCCAGAAGGCGAGCCCGGTTTGCAGAATGTGGTCGGGGCTTGGTGCGGACGCAGTCATGTTGGCCTCTCTTTGACGAGGATTGGGATGTTTTGCAAAAGGGGAAGGCTGTCGAGCGAAGGACAGACCGCGTCTGCCGGCGGGGAGAAGCAAACAGGAGCGGTTCAAGGAGTCTACTTGATCCGCATGCAGATTGGGATCCTGTTTTCTGGCCACGCTGGGTGACCGCTGAGCGCACAGGTGAAATCGGCGCCAGGCGACGCCGAGTGAGCCGATAGACAGAGCGGTTCTACTCCGCGCGCAGAGCGTTGACCGGATTGACGACCGCGGCCCGCCGAGACGGCAGGTAGCAGGCAATCCAGGCGATGGCGACGATGCAGGATACGGCGATGGCGTAAGTCCACGGGTCCATCGGACTGACATGGAATAGCAAAGAGGCCATCAGGCGCATCGTGGCGAAGGCCACCACGACGCCGGCGACGATGCCGATGCCGGTGAGGATCATGCCCTGGCGGACAAACATCGATGTGAGCGCTTCGCGCTGGGCGCCGAGCGCCATGCGAATGCCGATTTCGCGAGTGCGCTGCGAAACCGCATAAGAGATGACTCCGTAGATGCCGACGACGCCGAGCAGTAAAGCCATGCCGCCGGCGACGCAGAGCATCACCAGCGTGAACGAGGTGCGGGCCATGGACTTGGTATAAAGCTCGCCTTCGGTGGTGACCTGGGCCAGCGGCAAATCGGGATCGATCGACCAGACGGCCTGCTGGATCTCTTTTACAAATGCCGACGAACCGGCGCGTTGCGAGCGCATGGCGAAGCTCACACCGCGGCGGATCATTACTTTCTGCGTCTCGAACTGGTCCTGATAGAGCGGCCAATAAACCGAGGTGGGGGGATCTTGGCTTACTCCGTCGTCGTAGACGTTAGCGGCGACGCCAATGATTTCGCGCCAACCGTCGTCGGAGCCGACGCGGATGCGCTTGCCGATGGCGTTGGACGCGCTGCCCCAATATTCCTGCGCAAAGTTTTGAGAAATGATGGCGACCGGCCTTTTCTCAAATTCTTCAGGCCAAGTGATGTCTCGGCCTGCCACCAACGGCGTGCCTAAAGTCGAGAAGAAACCGGGTCCAATGAATTTGAAGCGGCGAACGGGCGGCAATTCGCCTTCCTTGTAGGTGCGGTCCGCGGCAAATACGGGATCGAAAGAATTGTTGTTTGACAGGGGAATCTCAGTGGTGATGCCGACCGAGGAGACTCCAGGAATCGTGGCGAGCTTGTCGGCGATGGATTGCTCGGTGCGCAGAGCGCGCTCCGCCTGCGTGTCGGGAATCTGGGTCTCGGGAATATAAATTCCAAAGGACTGAAGCGTAGCAGGCTCGGCGAATCCCGGAGAGACCTGCGCCAGCGCCCGGAAGGTGCGAATCATAAGGCCGGAGCAGATCAGCAGCACGAGCGCAAGCGCGACCTGGACGACCATGAGAATCTTGCGCGCGCGATGACGTTCGCGGCTTTGGCTCAGAGCGCGGCCGCCTTCACGCAATCCGGTGCTGGCGCGCACGCCCGAGTATTTGATGACCGGGATCATGCCGATGACGAAACTGACAAAAAGAGTAAGGCCGAGCGTGAACAGCAGCACGGGAAGATCGATGCCGATTTCATGCAGGCGGGGAAGGCCCGTGGGAGCCGCGGCGATGAGCACGCGCAGCGCGCCGACGGCAAGAGCCAGGCCGATAAGGCTGCCGGCAACTCCGAGCACCAGGCTCTCCAGCAGCAGTTCAGCCGTGATATTGCCGCGCCCCGCGCCAAGAGCAGCGCGGATGGCGAGCTCCTGCCTGCGGCCTTCGACGCGGACGAGCAGAAGATTCGCGACATTGGCGCATGCGACCAGAAGCACGATGCCGATCGAGCCCATCAGCACCCACAGCACATTGCCCACATCGCCGATAACGTCCTTCTTAAGCGAATGTACGTCGGGTTTGAAATTGGCTTTCTCGAAGATTGCTGTGCTGAACCCGTCGGGCGGCGGAAAGCTTCGAATCGCCACTGGAATGAGCCGGGCAAGATCGGCATTCGCCTGTTGTAGAGTCACACCGGGCTTGAGACGCGCCATGCCCTCATAGCTGAAGTTGCCGAGCTTCGTTTTACTGCGATCCAACTGCATCGGCATGATGAGATCCAGGTCGTAGTAGTCGAAGAACTGAAATCCTTTGGGCAGCACGCCAATGATCTCGTGCGCCTCACCATCCGCGGTGAGGTTCTGGCCGATCACAGAGGTGCTGCCCCCGTAGCGGCGCTGCCAGTAGCCATACGTGAGCAGGATGGTTTTTTGTGCATTGGGCAGATCGTCCTGGCGCGAGAATAGACGACCCAGTACCGGCTTGACATCGAGCATGGGGAGCACACCATCGGTCACGTCGAGACCCTGCACGCGTTCGGGGTGTCCGGTACCGGTGATGCCGACGGAGTCGCCGCGATAGACGCCGATGTCCTCGAGGGTTGTGTTCTGTTCGCGAAAAGTGAAATAGAGGAACGGCGCCATATTCAGCTTCGGGAGATGGACGGCTGGGGCGGTGTTCCATACGCCGATGAGTTGCTCAGGGTGCGGGTAGGGAAGCGGCTTCAACAGCACGCCCTCCACCACGGAGAAGACAATTGTGTTGGCGCCGATGCCGATGGCGAGCGTAAGCAGTGTGATGGTGGTGAAGAGCGGCGCGCGGGCCAGACGGCGCAGCACCTGCTTAACCTGATTTGCGGCACGAGCCATAACAAAGCCTCCTGATGGGGGAACCACGGCGGTCCAGACACGGCGGCGGTTGCAATCTCTGGGTCCAGTGCAGCAACCGAAGCGCCAAAGCAAAACCGTGCAAAGTCTGGATTTAGGACCAAAGCCGGGAATTTCGTCCGGCATGAAGTGTTCAAAAGTTTGCTTGCCTGTTCGTTTTCGGACGGTCTACCTGACTGGCCCGGCGCAGCTACACGTGGGGATACGCGATGCACAACGAAAAAGTTCGGGAGACTTCGATTCTGAGACGGGCGAGTCCAAATCATCGCGGTTTTCTGCCTGTCGCTAAAACTGCTATGCTTTCGACGCCGAGAAAACCGATTTACGCAGGGAGAGTACGAGCATGTGGTTCGTTGGGATGGACGTGGGCACGGGCGGCACGCGGGCCGTGGTGGTGGACGCGCAGGGAAAACTGATCAGCGGGGCTTCGAGCGAGCATGCGCCCTTTCGCACACCGCATCCCGGATGGGCCGAACAGGATCCCGCAGACTGGTGGCGCGCCGCACAAGAAGCGATCCGCCTGGCACTGGCTGCCGCGCCTGAGCCGAAGCAGCCCATCGCCGGCATCGGCCTGACAGGACAAATGCACGGCGCTGTGATGTTGGATGAAAACGGCGCCGTGCTGCGCCCCGCGCTTATCTGGTGCGACACGCGCACGCAGCCGGAGTGCGACTGGCTCACTGAGAAGATCGGCTATGAAAGGCTGATCGAGCTCACCTGCAACCCAGCGCTGCCCAACTTCACTCTGACCAAGCTGCTGTGGGTCAAGACGCACGAGCCCGAAATCTTCGCCAAAATCAAACACATCATGTGCCCGAAGGATTATGTGCGCTACCGGCTCACCGGCGAGTTTGCGATCGACGTGCAGGAGGCATCGGGAACATTGTTGCTCGACGTGACCCATCGGCGCTGGTCAAAAGAAGTGGCCGAGGCTGCGGGGATTCCCGAGAGCTGGCTGCCCAGGGTGTACGAGTCGCCGGAGGTCTGCGCGCGCATCACGGAGACGGCAGCGGGGCCGACGGGGTTGAAAGCTGGCACTCCAGTTGTGGCTGGCGCTGGCGACCAGGGAGCGGGCGCCGTGGGC
>Ga0181516_10000163_pt1 | contig 70248 bp, 56 predicted proteins | sample PEATcosm2014_Bin_25_FD_121104 | JGI IMG/M metagenome (GOLD analysis project Ga0181516, IMG submission 121104) | Peatland microbial communities from MTU Mesocosm Facility, Houghton, MI, USA - PEATcosm2014_Bin01_10_metaG | ecosystem: Environmental > Terrestrial > Soil > Wetlands > Peat | place...
AAGAAGCGCAAAACAAACAGCGCAACGAGAACCGCCTCCGCCACCAAGCCAGAAGACTCGGCTTCGAACTAACCATGATTCCGGCGGAGGTGTGAAGATGTTCCTTGGGAGACCTGGGATACCATGACTCTTGATTCCGTATAGAATGAACCCGCATCCGCCAAAGCCCTGAGTAGTACCATCCAATTCGAGCGATGTTTACCAACTCCAACCCGCCCACCCGCTTCACCGCCGCCTATGACGTACTGCGCCAGGCCATCAAAGACCAAGCCTTCCCCGGCTGCGCCTTCGGCGTTCTGGCCAATAACGAGACCGTCCTCGCAGACGCACTGGGCCGCTTCACCTACGAGGAATTCTGCCCCGCCGTCACCCCGCAAACCGTCTACGACATCGCCAGCATCACCAAGATTCTCTCCACCACCGCCGCGGCAATGCTTCTTTATCAGCGCGGCCTGCTCGACCTGGAAACGCCCCTTGCCGATCTGCTTCCCAGCTTCGTCCAGGGCCGCGCCGCGGACGATCAAGCTCGGCGTATCACCCTCCGCCACCTGCTGGCCCACAACTCCGGCCTGCCCGGCTATGTCGAGTTCTTCCGCACCGCCGCCACGCCTGAAGCCCTCCTCCAAGCCTGCCTCGCCCTGCCCGTTGAAGCCGAGCCCGGCACCCGCGCCGAGTACTCCGACCCCGGCTTCATCCTGCTCGGCAAGGCCATCGATGCCCTCACCGGCGAGGCCCTGGCAACCTGGGCGCAGCGGGAGATCTTTCAGCCGCTTGGCCTGGCTTCCACCTGCTTCTCACCTCCGCCCGCCATGCGCGCCACCATTCCGCCCACGGAAGAAGACACCACCTTCCGTCACCGCCGCATCCAGGGAGAAGTCCAGGATGAAAACGCCTGGCTGCTCGGCGGCGCGGCCGGTCACGCCGGGCTTTTCTCCAATGTCGCTGACCTGCTGCGCTTTGCCAGCGAAATCCTCTCCGCCGCCGCGAACTCAGCCGACGCCCGCCTCTTCAACGCCGCGATCGTCGAGCTTTTTGCTCGCCGCCAGGGCCCCGCTGGCAGCTCCCGCGCGTTAGGCTGGGATACGCCCTCTGCGAACTCCTCCTCCGGCAGCCATTTCTCGCCTCACTCCATCGGCCACCTCGGCTTCAGCGGCACTTCGCTCTGGATCGACCTCGAGGCCGGCATCAGTATCGTCCTGCTCACGAATCGGACGTGGCCAGACCGGGGGGGGCCAGACCGCAAGAGCCCGCTGATTCGCCAGGCGCGGCCAGCCTTCCACAACGCCATCCGCCGGGCGCTTTGACCATTTCATAACATGGGCTAGCCAAAATCGCTCCGTTCCTTGCGATTCATGAGCGATTTATGATTAGAGTTGACCGATTTGCAGATACAATAAAAACTCGGGGACAGAAGCGATGCTCAGCACCATGACGATGCAGGAACCAGCCTCCGCACCATCCGCTCAACGGGAGGAAAGGAAATTGACCCAGCCTTCTCCTCTGCAAGACCTGACCACCGAAAGCCAAAACGAGGCCTCTCAAGGCTTCGACACCAAATCCGCACTCGAAATCGCCCGCATCATCAATCACGAAGACGCCAAGGTCGCCGCCGCCGTCAAGCGCGCCATCCCCGAGATCGCGCAAGTCATTGACCAGGTTGCTCGCTGTCTGCGCGACGGCGGTCGGCTCATCTACGTCGGCGCGGGCTCCAGCGGCCGCATCGCAGCCCTCGACGCATCCGAGTGTCCCCCCACCTATTCCTCGACTCCGGGGCAGGTGCAGTACATCATGGCCGGCGGACCCAAGGCTCTGGCTTCCGCCGTTGAAGTCAATGAAGACTCCGATGAACTTGGCCAGCGCGACATCGCCCGCCGCCGCCCCACCCGCAAAGACATTGTCATCGGCGTATCTGCTTCAGGCCGCACCCCTTACGTTGTTGCCGCTGTCGCCTATGCCCGTGCTCGCGGCGCTCACACCGCCGCCGTCACCTGCAATCACGAGACGCCACTGGCCGCCGCCGCCGATACCGCCATTATTGCCGACGTAGGCGCGGAAGTCGTCTCCGGCTCCACGCGCATGAAGGCCGGCAGCGCCCAGAAGATGGTTCTGAACATGATCACCACCGGCGCCATGACCCGCCTGGGATACGTCTATGAGAACCTGATGGTCAACGTCCACATGCAGAACTCCAAGCTGGTGGAGCGCGGCATCCGCATCCTCATGTGCGCCTGCAAGATCGACCGCCCCACCGCCGTCGAGACCATCAAGTGCGCCGGCCGCAGCGTCCCGGTGGCGCTGGTCATGCTCAAAGGAAGAGTCGACAAGCCCGAAGCCGTCCGCCGCCTGGCCAAATCCGACGGCAACGTGCGGCTGGCCATTGAGGACAATGTGCTGGAGCTGTAGCTGCGAGAGGTAATAACTCGGTCAGTACGTCCCCACGCGCACCCGCAGCAGCACATTCTCATCCGACTTCAGATTCAGCCCGTAATCAGTCTGGTCGCCATTCCAAATCCGCGTCATCTTCCACTTGCCCACCGCGTCGTAGCTGCCCTCTTCCACCGCCAGCCAATAGCGCTTCTTCCCCGGCGCATACGTAGGCGTAAAGTCCACCCGCACATGATGCCCTGCGACCAGAAACTCATCCGGGCCAAGTTGCAAAATCACCGCGCCGCCATCGGCCGGCGAGTTGCCCTTGGGCTGCATCGAGTTCCCAAACGAAGGCATTCCGTATTGCAGCCACGCCGTCCAGCGCTCGAAGTCGAGCTTTTGCGCATGCTGCTCCGGATCTTCGCTTGCGCCGCGCACCTTGCCTTCCAAATTGCCCTTGGCCAGCAGACGCGCAATTGGCGCAAGCAGTGAGAACTGCTGCGCAAAGGGCTTCAGCGCGTCGGGCTTCATTGCCTCCGGCCCCTCGGTCTGGTTGCTGTAGCCGGTCAGGTCCAGCCCAAACGGCGCCCAGCCTATCGCTCCCTGCCCAATCGCCGCGTACACATAATGCGCATAGACGGCGGGGTTGCCCGTCTCCGGTATCAGCAGCGGATTGTCCTTGCGTTTATAAAACTCAATCAACTTCATGTAATTTGCGTACTCCGGCATATAAATATCCGGCGCAATCACGCTGATGGAAGGCGCGGCAATCTTCCATAACTCGATGTTGTTGTCGGTTGGCGCGCCAGACTCATAGCTGGGCGCTTTGCCCGGATGAAAGGGATCGCGCATCGCCGCATTCACATAGAGCGGCAGCGAATACTCCTGCTTGCCCGCCGCGGCCACTTGCTCAATGTAGTCGGCTGTATACCATGCCTCAAAAGTTTCATCGGCGTCGTCGCCAAAGACCGCGCGCCACGTCCCCGGCTGCTTGCCCAAGCCCTTAACCAGCTTCTCCGGCACCGGTCCGGCAAAGGCCTTTTCCGCCTCCGCGCCGTAATCGCGCACGCCGTTCCAGACGCCCGGCTCGTTCTCCACCTGCACCATGATTACCGTGTGCTGCTCATCGATCTCTTTCAAGTGCCGCATCAGCGCGCTGAAGGCCGCCTTGTCCGCCTCCTGAAACGCCTGCGAGAATGGCGACGGCGAATCCACCGTCTCGCCGTTCTTGTCGCGCAGCATGGGATACTTTACCTGATCCTGCTTGATCCACTCCGGCGTGTAGTGCGAGCTGCCGTTCTTCCACGTGCCAAACCACAGCAGCACCAGCCGCAGATGATGCCCCCGCGCCTTGCTCACAATCAGATCCACGGTGCTGAAGTCGAACCTGCCCTCTGTCGGCTCTATCTGCTCCCAATAGATGGGCAACTCCACAGTATTCGCATTCAGCGTCTTCGCCGCCGGCCAAACTTTGTCCAGATATTCCGGCCACGCGCTGGAATTATTCGCCTGCACGCCCAGCATAAGATAGGGCTCGCCGTCCACCATCAACGCAAAGCGACCATCCTTCTCCAGGATCGCCGGCAACGCTCCGGTATCAGCGGCCGGTTTCGTCTGAGCCCCCAACGATATCAATCCGGCAGTCATTCCCATTACGCCCAACGCCAACCGTCTCCATGACCGCCCCGCTCCGCAATGCCTCATCGCTTATCCTCTCTGACCGCCTGCATGCACACTTCTAGGCAATAGCCGCAAGTATAAACTCTCCCGCTCAGAGCCCGCCAAGCCCCCGCATTTACACTTGAATCTCAGGAGCCTCTCGCCACTCATGGATAAATTCGTCATTCGCGGCGGCAATCCGCTGGTCGGCACACTGCGCATCTCCGGCGCAAAAAACTCGGCGCTGCCCTGCATGGCCGCCGCCATCCTCACCGAGGACGAAATCACCCTCGAGAACCTTCCCCAGGTCCGCGACATCAACACCGAGCGCAAGCTGCTCTCCTCCATGGGCGCTGAAATCTGGGTTGACGACTCCAAGCCCGATCGCGTCAAAATCTCCTGCCACACCCTCTCCGACCCCGTCGCCAAATACGAAATCGTCAAGACCATGCGCGCCAGTTCGCTTGTCCTTGGCCCGCTTGTCGCCCGCGCCGGAATGGCCCGCGTCGCCATGCCCGGCGGCTGCGCCATCGGCGGCCGTCCCATCGACCTGCACATCGGCGGCCTTGAAAAGATGGGCGCAACCATCACCCAGCAGCACGGCTATCTTGAGGCCCGCGCTGATCGCCTGCGAGGCGCGCATCTGGTCTTTGACAAAATCACCGTCACCGGGACGGAAGATTTATTGATGGCCGCCGTCCTTGCCGATGGCGAAACGCTGATGGAAAATTGCGCCCGCGAGCCCGAAGTCGCCGATCTGGCCGCGCTGCTCACCGCCATGGGCGCAAAGATCGAGGGCGCGGGCACCTCCACCATGCGCGTCGAAGGCGTCACCAGCCTGCATGGCGCGCGTCATCGCATTCAGCCCGATCGCATCGAGGCCGGAACCTTCCTCGTCGCCGGCGCCATCACCGCCGGAGACATCACCATCACCCACTGCAACGCCTCGCACCTCCAAGCGGTTATTGCCAAACTTCAAGAGGCTGGCGCGCGCATCGACATTTTCGACTCCACAACCGTCCGCGTCCGCGGCAATGGAAGCTTGAGCGCCGCCGATATTTCTACAGAAGAATATCCCGGCTTCCCCACCGACATGCAGGCGCAATACATGGCCCTGGCCACGCAAGCCGAGGGCGTCAGCATCGTCCAGGAAAACATCTTCGAGAACCGCTTCATGCACGTGCATGAGCTGATCCGCATGGGCGCGAACATCAAGGTCGAAGGCCGCACAGCCACCGTCCGCGGACCGGCCCGGCTCTCCGCCGCAGCCGTCATGTGCTCGGACCTGCGCGCCTCGGCCTCGCTGGTGCTGGCCGCCCTGGTCGCCGATGGCGAGTCGATCTTGGATCGCGTCTACCACATGGATCGCGGCTATGAGCGCATCGAAGAAAAGCTGGCCAGCGTAGGCGCGCAGATCCGCCGCATGGGCAACGTCTTCGCTCCAAGAAGCGATGAGACGGAAACAACTTGATGCGCCCCTGAAAAGATATGTGCCTTTTTTGTCGGTTGTGTCAATCGGAAAAGAAAAAACGAGTTGCCGGTCCGGCGGTGTTGCATTCGCCGGACCGGCAACTCGTTGTGTTTCCCTTGTCTGATGCCGCTGGTTAGAACTGCAGCTTTAAAGCAAACTGCAAGGTGCGCGGAACGTTGTTCGGATCGCTCTCATTGAGCTTGCCGAAACCACCCTCACCCAGCCCCATTCCGGCGCCGCCGTCGTTGACGTTGTTGTTCAAGAAGAAATTGGGCGTGTTGGTGATGTTGTACGCCTCTGCCCGGAACTGCAGCTTCAATGCTCCAGCGATCGGGAAGTCCTTGAACAAAGAGAAGTCGATGTGGCGGAAGTGCGGCCCATAGATTGAGTTGCGGGCCGCGCTGCCAACCGTGCCCTCTGCCTGACGCTGGAAAGCGCATGGGTTGAACCAGTAGCCTCCGCCACCGCTCTTGAGGCTGGTCGGGCCTACGCAGGTCTGAGTTGTACCATTTGCGGCCGTGTACGTAACGTTCCCAGCCTTGAAAGGATCACTGACCTGATTCGGACGGTCGGAGCCGCCGCCGTGAATCGGATCGGCAATGTTGTTAGGGCTGCTGTTATTGGTGACCGAGGCGTCCTTGCCGGTTTGCCAGGCGACAATCGAGTTGACTTCCCAACCGCCTAGCACGAACTTCGCCGGGCCCTTGAAGTTCTTGAAGGGCAATTCGTAGTCGATGGAAAGAGCAAAGCGGCTGCGAACGTCGTTTTCCGCATTGCCGTAATCAAGCTTGCGAGTGTTAAACGGATTGGCGTCGCCCCATCCCTGATAGCCTTCTTGTGAGAAGCCGACGACATCGCTCAGCGCGTGTGCCCAGGTGTAGTTGGCGTCAAAGGCAAGACCCTTGGCGAATCGGCGCTGGAAGGACGCCTGCAGGCCGTTGTAGTTGGAGATGCCTTCGCTGGCCAGCCACTTGATCTGACCAATGTTTGGCAGTAAGTTATTGCCCGTCAGCACCTGTCCTCCCGTTCCGGTATATCCCTGTCCCAGGGGGCGAGGCGCGTCATAAGGAGACGCGTCGTTCGCGGAGGCAAGAACCTGGGCCGGCGTGGGGACATTGATGTCGTTGTAAAGCTCGGCCAGATGCTGGCCGAGGTTGCCAACATAGCCAATGGTGAATACGTTGGGTCCAAACTGCTGTTCCACCTGCAGGTTGAACTGCTGAATGACGGAGGGCTTGTTCTTGGGATCTTCCGCGAAGAACGAACCTAGAGCCGGGGTATTGATGTTTTGCCCGGCAGGCGTGGGAAGTCCGAGATCGAAGTCTGCCTGGTAAACGGACGCAGGGCCCAAAGTGCTGCAGGCTGGAGCCTGAGCGGCGGTGGATCCTGCATTTGCGTAAAACTGCGCCCCGAGATCCGAGACGCAGCTGGGGCCGTAGCTTGTCGTCCACGGAACATTTTTCAGATCGGCGTTGGCTGTGTAGTTGCCAGGGAAGTAGCTGATTCCGTATCCGCCGCGGAGGACCGTGGTGGGACGAAGCGAGTATGAGAAGCCGAGGCGCGGCCCAAAGTCGGAATAGACGGTACTAATTCCGGCCGTGGCGGAGACGCCACTGACACCCGCAACCTCCAGGGCCGCATTCGCTTCCGCCTGGGTTGTGGCGGCAAGAGCCTTGTTGAAGTCGAAGTTCGAAATTTTGTTATGCGCTTCGGTGAACGGCGTGTACACGTCGTAGCGAACGCCATAGGTCACGGTCAGTTTCGGGCTGATCTTCCAGTTGTCCTGGGCAAAGAAGCTGGGCTCCCAGGTGCGATAGTCCGGCGTATTCACGACTCCGTTAGCACCGTAATCCGCGTTGTAACTGGTGGAGTCAAAGGCTCCAGCCAGCGTGGACGCAAGAATTTCGTCGTGACTGTTATCCGTGGCAAGGCCGAACTCAAAATCGCCATACGGAAACGCGCTTTGCAGGTTCCGCGCCTGGCGGCGGATCAAGCCCGCGCCCAGCTTCAGGTTGTGGTTGCGAATGGTGTAGCTGATGGTGCCGGAGTATTGAAACGTATTATCGATATCCTGCAACGGGACATACGCGCCATCGCCGAGTGGACTGAATGTCCAATGGCCAACGCCGGTAGGCGTAAGGGCAGTGGTCAACGCGCCATTTGCGGGAAGACCGAATACCTGATCGGCGTTCGTGTTGTAGTTGTTCGGCTGCGAGAAGTTGTTGACGCGGGTATAGGCCGCGCGCAGATCCACAACCAGATTCTGCGAGAAGATGCGCGTGTATCCCAGGGCATACTGATACGCCTTGTCTGTCGCCGGACCGGTGTAGTCCCAATAATTTCCTACCGGGACGATCGTCGGATTACCCGAAAGCGGATTCGCGCCTGCCCCTATGGGCGCCGGAATTTGGCCGCTGACCTTGTTATAGTCGAAGCGAAAGAAGATGTGGTTGTTCTGATTGATGGCGTGGTCGATGCGAGCGTCGGCTGTGTGGCCGAACTGCGTTTTGTTCGGGGCGGTCAAGTAGGTGCCCTCGCCGTCGTTGCCCTTTGGATACAGCTTCAGGTAATTCAGAGTAATGGGATCGACTGGCTGGCCTACGGGAATACCGTTGGTGCTGTATGGAGAGCCGGCGGGAAAAAGACCAGGAAAGACCAGGTTGATCGCCTCTCCCGGGGTCGCGGCGTTGATCGCCGCGTATTCCGCGTCATTGGGCACCGAGCTGGTATAAGGATTCATGCCTTTCACCAAACGAAGGCCTTCATAGTCGCCAAAGAAGAAGGTCTTGTCGTGGAAGATGGGGCCGCCGATGCTGCCGCCAAACTGGTTCTGGCGCAACTCGGGCTTTTTGCCTTGTACAGGCGTAAAGAAAAAATCCCTGCTGTCGAACTTGTCGTTGCGCAGAAACTCGTACGCCGAACCGTGGAATCTGTTGCCGCCTGATTTGGTGACCAGGTTGACGACGCCGCCAGCCGTGCGCCCTGCTTCCGGAGCGTAGCTGTTGGTCTGAACCGAGATCTCCTGAATGTCTTCCACCGAGGGCTTCACGCCAATGGTGCCGATGACGCGCTCGTTGTCGTCGATGCCGTCAACGATATAGTTGTTCAGGATGTCGTCCTGCCCGTTGACGGAAAATCCGTTGGTGGTGCGGCGATCATCCGGCCGTCCGCCGCTGGTCAGGCCGTTGCCGGGACCTTCGTTGGCTCCGGGCACCAGTTGAACCAGTTGCACAAAGTTGCGTCCGTTCAAAGGCAGATTCTGCACCGACGCTTCGGTAACCGTCGAACTGACGGTGGCGTTATCGGTCTGGAGCAGAGGCGTCGAAGCCTCGACGACTACGCTCACAGTGGCACTGCCGAGTTCCAAACGGACGTCGGCGCGGGCGCGATCGCCGGCTTCAATAGCCAGATTCGTGGTCGTTGAGCTCTTGAACCCAAGCGCCTTTACCGTCACCGAGTAGTGGCCGGGGGGAAGCAGTGTGAAGTGGAAATCTCCGCTGTCGTTGGAGGTGTCCACCCGTTGTTCGTGGGTGTCGGCGTTCACCAGTGTGACGGTTGCTTTGGAAACCACCGCCCCCGATGGGTCGGTAATGGTTCCAAGAATGTCGGCTGTGGACAACTGGGCAAATGCTACCCTGGAGCCAAAGCTCAGAAGAGCCAGCAGAACCAGAAATAGCCCCGCGTACCGGTAGATGTTCGCGCACTGGCCTGTGTCGCGTGAGATTTGTTGCATCATCTTTCTCATTCTTTCTCCTCGTTTGTGGTCATTGTGCCTGAGGACGCGAATGGGCTTCCCCACTACGGCTTGCGGCATCCAAAGGCCAGCATAAGTTCACCACAGTGAGTGGAAACTGTCATGGACCGCAAGGCGGATAGATTTGCACCTACTTCGGTCGATGAATGTCTAAACACTTCGGTCGATGAAGGGTGGCCCACATTCGACCACTAAAGCCGGGTGGCCCACATTTCGATTCTGAAATGTGGGAGCCCACCGCGGCGCCGCCCCTCCCGGTCTACGCTTGTTTCTTCTTTCCACGCCCCGATGCGATAATCTTGTGAACGTACCCGCTTCCCTTTCCTTACTGGGTGAATTCCTTGATTGTTCAGATTGAAGCATTGACGAAGGTCTATTCGTCCAAGCAGCGCGTTGTCGCCGTCGACGGCATTGACCTGGAGTTGCAGCAGGGCGAGATCTTCGGTCTGCTGGGGCCGAACGGCGCCGGCAAGACGACCACCATCTCCATCGCCACCACGCGCACGCTGCCCACCAGCGGCACAGTGCGCATCAACGGCATCGACGTAGTCAAGCATCCTGCCCACGCGCGGCGTCACATCGGCGTTGTCCCGCAGTTCAACACGCTGGACCGCTCCTTGACCGTCTACGAGAATCTCTACTTCCACTGCCGCTACTTCGGCTTCTCGCACGCGCATTCCAAAGCTCGGTCGCTGGAGTTGCTGACGCAGTTCATGCTCACCGAGCGCAAAGAGGTTTATCCCGCGCAACTCTCCGGCGGCCTGGCGCAGCGGGTGCAGATTGCCCGCTCCATCGCGCACCGGCCCATGGTCCTGTTTCTCGACGAGCCCAGCGCCGGCCTCGATCCGCAGAGCCGCATGGCCATGTGGTCGGCCGTCGAAGGCTTGCGCAAGGAAGGCATCACCGTGCTGCTGACTACGCACTACATGGAAGAGGCTGACTCGCTCTCTGACCGGCTGGCCATCATCGATCACGGCCGCGTGCTGGCGCTGGGTTCGCCTGAGAAGCTCAAGCAGACCTTCGGCGCGCACACCATCTTCAATTTGAAACTCAAGTCTCATGACGGCCTGGAGCCGGTCGCAGCCACTCTCAAGGCGCGCCCCGGCGTGACCAGCGCCGAAATAACCCCCGACGGCCTGCGCGTGATTGCGGCCAGCAGCGACGGCCTGCTGCCGCTGCTGGTTCAAGCCGCCGCCGGCCACGGCCTCCGCGACCTGCAAATCACCGAGCCAAGCCTTGAAACCGTCTTCATCCATCTCACCGGGAGGGATCTGCGTGAATAGCTCGACAGAGATCAGAGATCAGGGGTCAGAGATCAGGGACGCGAATCGCCTCGGTCCAGGAATCTTTTTCAGGGCTTTTTGGGGCTTGTATCTGCGCGATCTGCGCGTGCTGACACGGGAGTTTCATGTCTTTTTGCTGCGCGTGGGAATGCAGCCGCTGCTCTTCCTCTTCGTCTTCACCTTCATCTTGCCGCGCATGGGCGGCGGCAACCCCATGGCGGTCGGCGGATCTGGTGTTGACTTCGGCACCATCCTGCTGCCGGGACTGATGGCAGTCGCCATCATGTTCTCCGGAATCGCCGCCGTCGCGCTGCCGCTCTCCAGCGAATTCGGCATCACGCGCGAGATTGACGACCGCGTCATGTGCCCGCTGCCGCTCTGGGCCGTCGCGCTTGAAAAGGTCTGCTTCAGCGCCATGCAGAGCGTTGTTGCCGCGCTGCTGGTCATTCCCATGGCCTACTACGTTCCCGCCAAGCCCGTCGTCGCCCACATAGCCAATTGGTTTCTACTCGCATTGGTCCTGGTGCTGGCCAGCTTGCTTGCCGGGTCGCTCGGACTGGTCATTGGCTCCACGGTCAATCCCAGGCAGATCGGCCTGGTCTTCTCCATCATCGTCGTGCCAATCACGTTTTTAGGCTGCGTCTACTACCCGTGGGCCTGGCTCTACAAGATTCCCTGGCTGCAATACGGCGTACTCTTCAATCCCATTGTCTATATGAGCGAAGGCCTGCGCGCCGCCGTCACTCCCAGCATTGCGCACATGGATTGGTGGGCCATTCTGCTGGCGCTGGTCTTCTTCACAGCGGCTCTAGGCGGCTGGGGCCTGCGCGGATTCCTGGGAAGAGTGCTTTCGTAAACTTCCACACGAAGAACAAACCTCGAAGCGTAAAACCACAGCGTCGTCCTCCTTGACCGTTTCGCCGATCTCATTGACAGTAACGCCGGCCATCTTGACTGTAGCGCCGGCCTCCCGGCCGGCTGTTACGTGGACCTCCCGGTCCACGCCGGTTTCTTCCAAGCCCTCTCCAGCCTTACCGGCCCTCAAAAGTATAATTTGCCATTGCTGGGCGCCCCAACCATTTCGCAGTTTCATCGTGGAATGCGTGGGATGGCACGAACATCGAGCAGATTCTTGTTCATACGGAGCATGGAATTTTCGGCTTGCTATAACCCACTTTCAACGCACAAAGGCCGCTCCCGAAGGGAACGGCCTTTGTGCTGAGTGAACCAATGTGAATAAGATCAGTCGCCCGCAACCAGCTCGGCATCCTTCTGCTCCACCGGTTTTGCCGGCGCAATGGAACCCAGCGAAACCAGCCCCTCGACCGGCTTCTCGCCCAGCACATGCTCGCGATAAAGCTTGGCCATGCGGACGTTTTCAGCGGCATCCAGTTGCTTGTGATCCCGCGCGCGAATCTTTTCTTCGCGAGCGTTCTTGGCAATACCCAGATTGTCCAGCGTGTGGTTGGCTTCCGAGTTGACGTGCGACATGTTCAGCGTCAGATCGTGGCCCACGTGGGTCATGCCCACCTTCTTGCCGCCGGCGAAGATCTCATGCCGGCCGTGCTCCTCATACCACTTGGTCAGAGTCGCCGTCATGTGCATCTTCTCAATGATATTGCGCCAGCCAATGCCGGTGTTATATGCGCAGAAGCTGATTTCTCCCTCTTGCGTGGCATACGGAATAATGCACTGCTCGGTGCGCCGGAAGTCGTAGTTGAACAGATCCTGGAACCACATGCCGGCGATGAAGAGGAAATTCCACCTGTCTGCCCGCCGCTTCTTGATGTCTTCCATGGTGCGGTCGCCGGTGACCTTGCCGTAATCCTTGCCGGTAGCGTTGAAGGTCTTGTCCATCTTCGCCAGCATATCGGTGATCTTGAAGTGCGTGGGCGTCTTGAAGGGATCGTAGTTGCGCATCAACGCAAGTGCAACGCCGAAGACCGAGAGCCATTTGCCACGCGCCGCATCGTTGATCTTGGCAATATCCTTGGCCAGACGGCCCACGTTGAGGAAGGCCGAGACAGGCGCGGATTCCTTGGTTTCCTTGTCAATGATCAGCGCCATGCCAATGCCGCAGTTGGGATGGCAGCCGCAACTGAGCGCGCCCCAATCGGCGCTGGGCCCATGCACCAGATCGGCCCAGTCCGAGAAGGTGCTCATAAAGCTGATCGGAAACCAGTCGCGCTCCGGCTCGCCAATGCCCACCTGATTTTTGACGTCGTGCGCCATGTGGCTCAGTGTGTAGCGCTGGGCCAGGCGGCGCTCGTCGCTGATCTCTTCGTCGCGGCCCGTGAAGCTGACCGGCTGGAAGCTGAGAAAGTTGATCTTCTTCGGGTTGTCCAGCGCAAACTGAATGATGCGCCCCACCTGCTCGTTATTGATGCCGTTGATGATCGTCGTCACCGGAACAATATCGACCCCGGCTTCATGCAGGTTGTTGATGGCCTGAAGCTTCACGTCAAAGAGGTTGCCCACCTTGCGGTGGCTGTTGGCCGCGTTGCCGATGCCATCGAATTGCAGGTAGATGTAGCGCAGCCCAGCCTCGGCCGCGGCCCTGCAAAGCTCCTTGCTCTTGGCAAATTCAATGCCGTTTGAAGCGGCCTGGACCGAGTTATAGCCAACCTTGCGCGCATAAGCCACCGCGTCCAAAAAGTACGGAGACAGCGTCGGCTCGCCGCCTGAAAACTGCACGCTCATCTGCCGCCGAGGCTTGATCGTGATGGCGTTGTCCAGCATGGTCTTGATCTCGTCCCAGGTCAGCTCGTGGACGAACCCAACCTGATTTGCGTCCATAAAGCAGGGATCGCACATCATGTTGCAGCGATTGGTCAGGTCGATGGTCAGCACCGCGCCGCGCCCGTGGGTCACGGTCGAAGTGCCGTGGTGGTGCAGATTCTCATCGCCCTGCCCGTGCGCGCGCACATCGCGGCCCGGAAAGCTCTCTTCCAGATGCTTGAAGAAGGCCGTGTCCATCGACATCAGGTCTTCAAAGTGGCCATGCTTGGGGCAATCCTTGACCATCAGGATCTGGCCGTCGCGCTCGATGATCTGCGCCTTGATCTCGCCAACTTTCTCGTTGAGCAGAACTTCATGCGGCAGCTTGCCGTCCAGAATTTGCTTGCGAATCTCCGGCACGCACTTGGGACAGAGCGAGTCGGTGGTCCGCGGCCATCCCAGCGGCGGCTTCTCCTTCTGATAGCTCTTCATCAGCGGCTTGTCAGACCATTTCGGGGTAAAGGAGGGGTTAGGACTGATGCGGTTGAGCCGCTCAAATACCACCCACGCGCCCTGAGCCGCATAGACGAAGGCTTGCTCGACATACTTCACTGCTTTTGCCATAGGTGCAATCTCCTCAAATGAATTCGTTGCCAGCGGCTAAAACGAATCGCCAGCTTTTTGAACGTAGCGCCATCCTCCAACATGCAGCGCCAGTCTCTTGCATGTAGCGCCGGCTTCCCGGCCGGCTATAGTGCGGGCGTCTTCGCCCGCGCTGGTCTGGGAACAAATCCCTATCACACAGCCTCGGTATTACCAGCCCGGCGAAGCTTCGAATCGAACGATCTTCTCGTCCCGTCCAACCCCCTTTTCTCCCGATTCGTCAGAGAGTTACGGGGGGCTGAAAATGCAGTTTCAGAGTAACCGCCCAGCCCAGTCAACCGAAGCAAGATGCAGCGAACGGAGCTATACCGCAGCGAATGGCGACCGACGCGGGCCGAACGGCTCATCCCAATGATCTCGGATGAACACCGTCAGAGTGCTAAGGGCTTACGGAACCTCTTGTTAAGCCGGCGCTTTGGAAAAGGAACAACCTCACAGACCGAAAGCTTACCGCCACCAGGAATACCCAAGACTGAATTGCAAAGTCTGATTCAAACCGGGATTGTGGTCGCCCAGGCTGGCATTTGAAATATGAATCGCCTTCATCGCCAGGTTGATGCTGTGCTTGGGACGGTTGAAGATGTTCACTCCGGCTCCAACCTGCGGCGTAAAGTTGATCACGCTTGTGCCGCCAAAATAGCTGTATGGGAATTTATGGTTGGTCCAGAGCAATCCTCCGCCGAGTTGCGCCCAGGGAACAACCCGCGAGGAATCCCGCTGGCTGAAATTCCAGCGCAATAGAAACGGAGTGACGCTTGCGCCATGAAAATCTTCTCCGTTGAAATACATGACAGGAGCTTTTTTGTCCGCAGTGCCGTTAATCGTGATCGTTTGCGATGGATACCTTCCCAGCCAGAATGGCATGATTTCCAGCATTGCCTCACCCCGGCCGCGTAGTGGCCGAGGCCCTTCAAAACGTCTGGTCTGCTTGCCAGCCTCCAGGCCGGCACTGAATAGCTGCAATTTCAAATCAAAAAATACTCGATTATTTGAATACGCATAAGTGGTAATGTGGTACTCCGGTGGAAACCCGCCTTGTATGAACCCGCCCCACTGCCAAGGCCGCGTAGACAGGCCCGCCTCGCCTTGATTGGATTTGTTTGCCTCTTGCGCGATAATCGATTGCATTGAGAAAAGCATCGTCATCACAATCATCAAACAATAGACAAAGTGCCGCGATTTATTCATAAGAACTCTCCTCCCCAATAATTCTTCCTTCAATCGCTTATGCGATCAGTCTTGAGAGCCGCGTCTACGCCTCCAAGACTGATCGCAGATTTGCCCCCTAATTTACCGGAGGGCAAAAGATAGAGTCGGGTTTCGGCCCTGACTGTACCAGTGCCGTGGCGGCTGTGGGACAAGGATTAATCGGCGGACGGATGAGGGTGTAGGTGTAGGTGAACTCTGAGACGCCGACAAGACTCCCTGCCGCATTATAGACGGCAAGGTAATTTGTTCCAGAGGTGGTGGGCGTAGGAACAACAACCGATGCGGTGGTTGCCGCTGTGACGCTGCTCTGTGCCAGATTGGTTCCGGAACTGTTGTAATCGGCGGCGGTTAGAGCCGCTTTGAGAGGGAGCGAATGAGAGGAAGCAATGGCTGCGGGAAAGGCGAGAGTGATGGTCGCGGGACACGTGTTGGTGATTGTCCCTGTGATTTCATTATTGATGTAAACGCAGGAACTGGGAGTGGCGACCATTTGCGCGTCGTTCGCACCGCAAGTTAAAAGAACCTGCGCACCTGTGCTAAGGCCAGTCAACGTCGTCGTCGAGGCGGTTCCATTGGGGCACTGGGATGATCCGTTATCGGTCGCGTAGAAATTCCACTCGGCTGCGATGGCGTCAGTCCCAAAATCCGCTTGTCCGGCGACATTTGTTTTGAATGATCCAATCCCATTCTCTGTGAGAGCGTAGATGCTCGCATTGCCAACATCCGCGATGCAGCTTGTATCCTGTGTTACATCACACTGCATCGTGTTTGGGACTGCCCATCCAGTAATTGTTGCGTTCGGCCACTGCTCTGAAGCCGGCGTGGCATTTGTTTGAATAAAGAAATAGGAAGCAGGAGCTTTCGCGCCGTAGAGCGTTGGGCTAGGGGCGCTTCCGCTACCACCGCAGCCAACCGCCACAACCGAAATGGACGCCAGCGTGATGAGATACAGATTTCTCAGATTCTTCATTAGCGGCCTTCCTTTCCAGCGATTTGCTCATTAACTGTCGGCAGGTTTTCAAATTCAGAGCGAAGAGCGGAGTCAATGCCAAGGTCACTGAAGAGACCGTCCGCCGCATGAATCAGATCGAAGATGCTGAGGCTTTGGGTGTTTGCGTGAAGGATGTCGCTTAGTTGCTGAGTTCGCTGCTGGAAGACGGCAGCCGAGATCGCCAACTGTCCACCCCTTGCCTGCTCATAGGCTGTTAGCTGGTATTCCGGGCTATAAAGCTTCTGGTAGATCAGCGTTGTGGCCAGGAAGGCCGCTTCGATTGGCCCGATATTGTTACTGAGAGCTTCAAATCGTCCATTTGCGTCGGGCTTGGCCTGGCTGGCAAGCAGTTGCGGATAACGCGCCATGAACTGCATCCGCAGCTTCCGCACTTCCGATTGGCTGGTATAGGCCCACTCGGGAGCGCCCAGAGTGCGGGCTAAATTATTGTTGGCTCTTACCAGATCTTCCTCGTGAACGGCTGGGTGAACTCCCCTCCGGTAGTCGGTTTCCGCCTGAGCCACACGCTGCGAAAAATGGAATGAATTGGCCACTTCGACAGGAATTCCCACGCGCTGAAACACTGTTTGTGAGAGGTCGGCAATGGCTTGTGGATTGCCAGTGCGCGCAAGCACGGCCTTGTCGTTCAACTGTTGGTGAATCTGAACGAGCGTGAGCGGAGCGTTGGTCAGAGCCGGTTGGATGGATGGTGCGGACAATTTCGCGGTCTGGGCAAAGGAGCTTGACGCTGTGAGAGTGACGGCTAGGAGAAGGGCGCGAAAGAGATGCGTACAGAGTCTACGCACATCTTGCCCGTTACTCCCTTGAAACAGCAATGAATTCTTGGGCATGGGTTCCTTTCTGGGGGGTAGATTTTTGGTGGAAGATTCTTATTCCACGGAAGTTTGCAACAAATCCAAAATCTCCGGAAACGCAGGCACACAGCGCGTGTTGGGTAATGTTGCCTGAATTCAGGGTGAAATGGATGCTGATTGAGAGTGATGTTTCTGTGACCAGCGGCTCACGGAAATTCAATTGGGCCGCATTGGATTATTACTACTGAGTATTACCATTGCCCGGAATTGACGTCAACAAAAATCGCAAATAATCCAAGAAACATATTCCACCGTAACCATCTAAAATGATTCCTGCTACCGTTAGGTAATCTCCCCATAGCGTCCAAAAACCTAACTCTGGGTTCCCCAATCTCCGGATTTTCGGACATGGCAGACCACGAACCTCAATCGAACGAGCAACCAGCCAGCCGCAAGCCGCACCGCATTTGTTTGCAGATAATTTCTCAATTGCGCGCACAATAAAAGCAGTCGCGATCCCGAGGCCCCTATGACCACCGCCCCAGCCAACTCGATCGCCACCATCCCAACCGCCCAGATCACGCCCCAAAACCAGCCCGCAACCCTTACTTCATCCTTTTCAGAAAGCCGGCAAACGACGGAGAAACCGGAAAATAATTCTTCATCTCTTCGCCTTTCGACGGATTTTGTTTATTCAACATGCTTATTATCAATAGTTTGAATAGGAAAAAATCAAAAAAGTATCGCTTTTAGATTCTCTTTTCCTTCGCTTTAACTCTTAAGTTATTCATTTAATTGATCTAATGCGTTCATTTATTGTTCGCCAAGCCTTCGCCTTCAGCCAAATACCACCCCGTTTCAGCCTGAATCCTCTTTGGCCGGTGCCGCGCCCTTGACCCGCCCAAGCAAGCGCCTGAGTCCCTTTAAGCGGCGCAGTTCAGTCCGCCTGCCTGGATATGTGGCATCCCTTCCGGCTGAGCATCCAGCAGTGGTTGCCCAAATACCGCATCAAGTGCGAACCTGAGACCCTGTATTCTGATTACGAATCATTGAGGAGTTCCCCATGACCGTCATCCACCAGGAAGATTTTGTTGCCAGCATCGCAGCCGCGTTGCAGTACATCAGCTACTACCATCCGGTGGATTACATTACCAGCCTCGCCAAGGCCTATGAGCGCGAGGAGTCGCCGGCGGCGCGCGATGCGATTGCGCAGATTCTCATCAACAGCCGCATGTGCGCCGAGGGCCATCGGCCCATTTGCCAGGACACGGGAATCGTTACCGCCTTCCTCAAGGTCGGCCTGGATGTGACCTTTGCTGCTGCGTCCGGCGAAGAGCGCAAGGACATTCAGACCCTCGTGGACGAGGGCGTTCGCCGCGCCTATCTCGATCCCGGCAACAAACTGCGCGCTTCGATCCTTGCCGACCCAGCGGGCAAGCGGACCAACACCAAGGACAACACGCCGGCGGTGGTAACGGTCGAGCTGGTCAAGGGCGACACGGTCGATGTAACCGTTGCGGCCAAGGGCGGAGGCTCAGAGGCCAAGGCCAAGTTCATCATGCTGAACCCGTCCGACTCTATCGTGGACTGGGTGCTCAAGACCGTGCCGACGATGGGCGCGGGATGGTGTCCGCCGGGGATGCTGGGCATTGGCATCGGCGGCACCGCGGAAAAAGCCATGCTGCTGGCCAAAGAATCGCTCATGGACCGGATCGACATTCAAGACCTCAAAGCACGCGGTGCATCCAACCGTGCCGAGGAGCTGCGGCTCGAGCTTTATGACAAGGTCAACCGGCTGGGGATCGGCGCTCAAGGGCTGGGCGGGCTGACGACGGTGCTCGATGTGAAGGTGCGCGACTATCCAACGCACGCGGCCAATCTGCCTGTCGCCATGATTCCCAACTGCGCGGCCACGCGGCACGCGCACTTCATTCTGGATGGCTCAGGGCCGGTCTTTCTCGATCCGCCGAATCTGGATGCATGGCCCAAGCTGGCCTATGATGTCTCCGCCGCGCGGCGCGTCAATCTGGACACAATCACGCGCGCCGAGGCCGCCACGTGGAAGCCAGGCGAGGTTCTGCTGCTGACCGGCAAACTGCTCACCGGGCGCGACGCTGCACATCTGCGCATGACCCAGATGCTGGACCGCGGCCAGAAGCTGCCAGTCGATCTGCGCGGGCGGTTCATCTATTATGTTGGACCAGTTGACCCGGTGCGCGATGAGATTGTGGGGCCTGCCGGACCCACCACGGCGACGCGCATGGACAAGTTCACGCGCCAGATGCTGGCTGAGACCGGCCTGCTGGGCATGGTGGGCAAGAGCGAGCGCGGGCCGGCGGCAATCGAGGCGATCAAGGAGTTCGGCGCGGTGTACTTAATGGCTGTGGGCGGTGCCGCGTACCTGGTCTCAAAGGCAATTTACGGCGCGCGCGTCGTGGCCTTTGCGGACCTCGGAATGGAGGCCATCTACGAGTTCGACGTGCGCGATATGCCTGTGACGGTGGCCGTGGATTCGCAAGGCGTCAGCGTACACCAGACCGGCCCGGCTGAGTGGCAGCGGCGCATCGCCGGAATTCCGATACTGCAGTAGTCGGGCCTCAGCGAGTGCTGGAGTGAAAGGCGATTGGGACAGCGATGTAACGCGCCAGTTGCTGCGCGGCGCTCGAGCCATCGCGCATCGTCGAGAAGACATTGCGCATCGTCCGCTCGTACTGATCCGGAGAGTTGGCGGCGGTGTGGGAGCGCTCGGCGGTGAGACGAAGAGCGGCGTTCTGTTTTTCATTGGCTGTGTCTGGAAACATCATGTTGCACCCCCACTTCGTAACCGATATTGAACCGAAGGGAAGGTGCGCGCAAGAGTACTTTTGCTCAAGTATTTCGATTTTTAACTGACGGCGCGGACGATTGCGTCGACAGCCTCGTTTGGAGTGAGCGCGTCCACGGAAATCGAGATGTGGGCTGTGCGATAAAGCGGCAAACGGCGCTGATAACGCGCTTCGAGATTGGCCTGGTCGGCAAGGATGGGACGTGTCTGCTCGGTGCCTTGGCAGCGGGCCAGAGTCGTCGCGAGCTCGACCTCAAGATGCACCAGCAGTGTGCCATGAGTAGTAAGCAGCAGGCGGCGCGTTTCAGGGTGCTCGATGGCCCCGCCGCCCAGCGCCAGGACCAAATCGTCTTTAGCCGCGAGAGCTGAAATGGCCGTGTGCTCGAGGGCGCGGAAGGCAGCCTCGCCGAAGCGCGCAAAGAGCTCGGCAATGGTTGCACCGGCTTCGGCCTCGATAGCGTCGTCTGCATCGATGAAGCTCCAGCCCAGGCGCGCGGCAACCAGCGGGCCAACAGTGGATTTGCCCGAGCCCATGAAGCCGGTGAGAACGATGCGGCGGGTCGCGGCGGAGGTTTCAGATTGGAGTTTTGCAGTCATCGAGCTTTTTGCAGCCTTCCGGTTACACACACTCTCTTCAGTATAGGAAACGAAAGCGCTCGGCTCACCCGATCGCAATCACCACGGCTCCGGCAGTGATAAGCAGGCCGCCGACGATAGCTGAAGTGTTGAGCTTCTCACCAAGAAGCAACCAGGCAAACAAGATCACAAGCGGAACGCTGAGCTTGTCGATTGGCGCCACGCGCGAGGCCGGACCGAGTTGCAGGGCACGGAAGTAGCAGATCCAGGAAAGGCCAGTCGCCAGGCCGCTCAGCGTCAGAAAAAGGCAGGTGCGGCGGTCAAGCGCACGCAACTCCGCCAGTGCGCCGAGGCCTGTTCCGGCCGCGCCAGGCCTTGCCAGCACAAAGACAATGGCCCACGCAAAAATCACCACCACGCTGGTGCGCAAGGCCATCGCCAGGTTCGAGTCCACATGCGCCACGCCGACCTTGGCCAGAAGAGCCGTGGCGGCGGCAAAGACGGCGGAGAGCAGCGCCCAGAAAATCCAGTTCATGGCAGTATAGTACGCGCAGTGCGGCCAGGCTGGAATCTTCTACACTCGATTCATGGAGACAGGCAAAGCCAGCAAGACGGCACTGGGCGTGGCGATACGGCGCGCGGCGCATCAGTTGATGGACCGGCCTCCGGTGCTGGACGACCCGATTGCGGTGCGGCTGATTGGGTCCGGTTTTCGCGGAAAGCTGGGGCGCGCCTCGCACCCGGTGGGGCGGGATTTCCGCGCCTTCATGGCGGTGCGCAGCCGCTATGTGGAAGACCGGCTGGCTGAGGCCGTCAAGCGCGGCATCACGCAGTACGTTGTGCTGGGCGCGGGCCTCGACACCTTTGCCTATCGCAATCCCCATACAGCGCTGCGGGTCTTCGAGGTGGACCTTGCGGCAACGCAGGCCGACAAGCGAAGGATGCTGGCTGAGGCGGCCATTCCCTTGCCCGAGACTCTGACCTTGGTTCCGCTAAACCTGGAGCATCACACGCTGGCTGAAGATATGATGGCGGCGGGTTTGGACGCCGCGAGGCCTGCGTTCTTTGGCTGGCTGGGAGTGATTCCCTATCTGACGCGGGCAGCCTTCAGGGCGACGCTGGCGACGATTGCGCGGATGCCAGCGGGCAGCGGAGTGAGCTTTGATTACGCGCTGCCGCCGGAGACGCTGAATGCTGCCGGACGAACGGCCTTCGATGCGCTGGCCGGGCGCGTAGCCGCGGCGGGTGAGCCGTTTCAGCTCTTCTTTACGCCGGAAGAGATGGCTGCCGAGGTGCGGCAGGCGGGCTTTGACCGCTTGGAGCAGTGGGATTACGAGCAGATCAATGAGGCGTATTTCAAGGATCGCGCCGATGGGCTGAAGCTCTCCTCGGTGCGGCTGGCAATGCTTGCAACAGCTTGGGTGTGATTGGCTAACTTGGCTGTGAGTCGTGCTATCCCAAGCTTTCCACAAAAACGTGGATGAGATATATCCTCACATTGACCCTGAAAACGGGGCTAACGCCAGACGTGCATCAGGTCGCGGAGCTTGCGCTGCGCGGGCTTCTCAATGAAGTGCAACGCCAGCAGCGCCAGACCGATCAGCGCCACATAACTGATCCAGGGATCGAAGCTGGCAAGGCCCAGGCGGTCCAGCACATGCGATTGGTGAATCAGCGTCCACAGCGTGAAGTGGAGCAGGTAGAGGCAGTAACTGGCCTCGCCGACAAAAACCAGCGGACGCACTCCGAGGATGCGCGAGAGACGATTCTCCCCGGCCAGGCCGAGGACGATGCAAGCGAAGAGCGGCATCAGCAGGCCGTCGTGCATGATGGCGTAAGGCACCAGCGGACCCAGCATCAGCAGGCCGTAAATGCCAATGAAACCGCCCAGGCCAAGCGAAAGGCGCAGCCAGCCACGGCGCGGAATCAGCTCATCCAACTCAGCCAGCATGACGCCAAAGATGAAGCTGGCGAGGTGTGCATAGGGTGTGTATTTGAGCGCCCACAACCAATGGCCGTAACTCCAGCGGTCGGGGTGCGCAATGCCGTCGGGATTGAAAACCATGTACAGTACGCCGGGAATCATGCCCAGCAGCCAGACGCCGGCCATCTTTGCCAGGTGCGGAGCCACGCTCTCCGGGCGCTTCCAGCGGGCCAGCCAAGGGAAGATCACGTAATAAAAAGCCTCGGCGGACATGGTCCAGGCCGGGGTGTTCATAAACGTGGCCACGGCGGGAATCCAGCCCTGCAGCAGCAGCGGCGTGAGCACAACGCCGGTCCAGAACATGGCGTGGGTGTGGCTGCCGTACTCCCTTGCCAGGGTGCCGAGGCTCAAGATCAGGCTGAGCAGATAGATGGGATAGATACGCGTGAAGCGCGCCTCCCAGAAGCGGACGCGGTCCAGTTCGCCGGCGCGAGCGCGGGCGTTGTAGTTATAGCCAAGAACAAAACCAGAGAGCAGGATGAAGTAGCTGACCGAGACATAGCCGGCATCGACGACCGGCGCCATAAAGCCGAACCATTTTGGATTGGAAAAATGGAAGAGAACGATGTTGATGGCCGCAAAACATCGCAGCCCCGTGAGGGCATTCAGCCGGGCTGGCTTGGTGGGCTCCACTTGGTTGTTGGACGCCTCCGGGCGGGGAAAGCTGACAGTTGACAGCAAACAGCGGACAGTTGAAAATCTGGCAGCCGAAAACTGTTCGCTGTTAGCTGAGAGCTGTCAACTGGTTTACGCCGTTACCAGCGAGCCGACTTTTTCACCCAGCACGACGCGGCGAATGTTTCCCGGCTGATTCATGTTGAAGATGATCATGGGCAGGTTGTTGTCTTTGCAGAGGCTGACGGCGGTCAGATCCATGACTTTGAGTCCCTGGCGCAGGATCTCCATGTAGGTGATCTCGTCGTACTTCACGGCGTCTTTGTCCAGCACGGGATCGGCGCTGTAGACGCCTTCAACCTTGGTGGCCTTGAGCAGAACCTCGGCCTTGATTTCCATGGCGCGCAGGCTGGCGGCGGTGTCGGTGGAGAAGAAAGGGTTGCCGATGCCGGCGGCGAAGATGACCACGCGGCCTTTTTCAAGATGGCGGACGGCGCGGCGGCGGATGTAAGGCTCGGCCACCTGATTCATGAAGACGGCGCTCATCACGCGGCAGGGCACGCCGCGCTGCTCCAGAGCGTCCTGCATGGCGATGGCGTTGATGATGGTGGAGAGCATGCCCATATTGTCGGCGGCTACGCGATCCATCTCTTTGGCTTGTTCGGCTACGCCGCGGAAGAAGTTGCCACCGCCGACGACGACGCCGATCTCGACGCCAAGCGCGTGGACATCGACGATTTCGCCAGTGATTTCGGCAATCTTGGCGGCGTCGATGCCGAAGCCGCGCGCGCCCGCCAGAACCTCGCCGGAAAGCTTGAGAACGATGCGTTTATACATGCTTTTCTGAGTATCGCACATTGCTGGGAAGGGTGAATTGCCGTCGTTTCAGCGGCTGAAATGGAGTAAAAAAATGGCCCAGGGCGTGCAACCTGGGCCGTCTCAGAGGAATCATCTCCCGATCTTCGCGCGGGTGGATGGGGGAGCCTGGCAAGACAGTCCGCTCAATGAGCCGGAGCCTGTCCTGGTAAAAGTCCGTGACGCGAAACAATGCGTCCTTAAAAAACCTGCCCGATGGGACCGGTGTGAATCGGTGCTCATCGAAATAGTGCAAAAGATTGCCAAATCGTTTCATGAGTGATGAGATCCTGTCGCTTCCGCGGCGCTGCTTCAAGGCTGCTTCAATCTTTTTAAATTGAGGCAGCCCTGAGTGCAGTGCGGATGGGAAGCCGGTGCTACAAAGACCGGTGGCAACGACAAGCTCCCGAAGAAGCCGGCCGAAGTCGGGGTCTAATTAGATCGCGTAAATCATGGGTAAAACGCGTCAGGAAACGGCGAGCATTTTCTGGAGAGCTCTGCCGGCGGCGGGCATTCTCCGGCTGGAATGGTTCTCAGATGCGGAACGGCCCAGGGCTAACGCCCTGGGCCGTTGGATTACTTGATGCGGGTTGAAGCTACTCAGCGGCGACAGCGGCTTCTACAGGCTTGGTGGTGGCGACAGTCCACTCAGCCGCGCCAACCTTGAAGCGGGCAAAGCGGCGGACGGTAATGTTCTCGCCCAGCTTGCCAACCTTCTGGCCGATCAGCTCCTTGATGGTGACGGTCTGATCCTTGATGAAGGGCTGCTCGATGAGGCAAACCTCCTCATAGAACTTGGCCATCTTGCCTTCGACAATCTTCTCGATCACCGCGGCCGGCTTGCCGGTGGCGTTGGCCTGGGCGCGATAGATCTCCTTCTCGCGCTCCAGATCAGCCGCGGTCACATCCTCGGACTTCACATAGCGCGGGTCGCTGGCCGCGATATGCATGGCGATGTCCTTCATCAGCTCGGCAAAGTCGTCTGTGCGGGCCACAAAATCGCTTTCGCAGTTCAGCTCCAGCAGCACGCCGATCTTGCCGCCGGCGTGAATGTACGTGCCCACCGCGCCTTCATTGGTGGTGCGGGCGGCCTTCTTCTGCGCCGACGCCATGCCGCGCTTGCGCAGCACGACAAAAGCATCTTCGATGTTTCCCTTGGTCTCTTGCAGCGCTTTCAGGCAATCGCCCATCGGCGCGCCGGACTTCTCGCGCAACTCTTTTACCAGCTTGGCATCAATCTTTTCACTCACTGTTTCTTCTCTCTTTTCCAGTTATCGGCAGTCAGTTGCCAGTTTTCAGCTACCGTGGCAGGCCTGACTTAGACCGGCCACAGCCCTGCCAGTTTCGTCGTTACTGACAACTGAAAACTGACGACTGAAAACTGCTTGGATTAACGCGCGCCCTCGGCTACATCGGCGTCGTCCAGCAGCGCCGCAACCACGGCGGGCGCCTTGCGAATGCCGCCGCCCAGGGCCGCTTCCAGATCCACTTCTTCTACCTCGGCAGGCGCGGCCGCAGCCTCGGCCTCCGGCTCAGGCAGCACTTCGGCAAAGGCCTTGTCGCCCACCAGATTCACGCCCTCGGCCGCCGAGTCGGCGATCTTGGAGGTAAAGAGGCGGATGGCGCGCAGCGCATCGTCGTTGCCGGGAATCACGTAATCGACCACCGTCGGATCGCAGTTGGTGTCAACCACGGCGACAACGGGAATGCCCAATTTGCGGGCTTCCTTGACGGCAATCGCTTCGTTGTTCGAGTCGACAATAAAGAGCGCGTCGGGCAGCCGCTTCATCGTCTTGATGCCGGCCAGATTGGCTTGGAGGTGCTTGCGCTCCCGCTCCAGCTTGATCACTTCCTTCTTGGTCAGCAGCTCATAGCGGCCATCGGTGGCCATCTCGTCCAATTCCTGAAGGCGCTTCACAGACTTCTGCACGGTCACCCAGTTGGTGAGCAGTCCGCCCAGCCAGCGCTGGTTGATGTACGGCATTCCGGCGCGGTTGGCCTCTTCGGCCACGGCTTCCTGAGCCTGGCGTTTGGTGCCGACAAACAAAATCGTCTTGCCGGACGCACAGAGCTCGGTGACGTACTTCGACGCTTCCTTGAATAATTTGAGCGTCTTCTGCAGGTCGATGATGTAGATTCCGTTGCGCTCGCCAAAGATGTACTCCTTCATCTTGGGATTCCAGCGCTTGGTCTGATGCCCGAAGTGAACTCCAGCTTCGAGCAGCTCCTTCATTGTGATCGTGGCCATTGGCCTCCTTCGTGGATTGCATCCGGGTGGTCGATGCCGGCGCCCGAATTTAACCCGCTTGTGCGGGAAATTGAAAAACCAGGGGTCAGGGATCAGAGATCAGGGGGTCAGAAAAACAAGTGACCAACTAATCCATGATTCATGAACCTACTCAATTTTTCTTACGTTCCAACCCTTTTCTAAACGAAATACAGAGACGAGTTCGTCATCGTCGTTTTGATTTTTCGCTTTCTTGAAGAGCTGTACGTACTCGCCTTGATGAATTATGTAATCCGCATCAACTTGCTCATACGGAAACTGACTCTTCAACGGATTGTAGGAACCAAACTTAGACATCACTGCCTCCATATCAACAGAGAGACTGATCCCTGATCTCTGAACCCTGATCCCTGCAAGCGCTTTAGCGCTTGCTGAACTGGAACCTGGCGCGAGCGCCCTTCTGCCCGTACTTCTTGCGTTCCTTCATGCGCGAGTCGCGGGTCAGCAGGCCTTCGGCCTTGAGCGCCTTGCGCAACTCGGGATTGAACTGGACCAGCGCGCGGGCCACGCCCAGCTTGACGGCATCGGCCTGCGCGGCCACGCCGCCGCTCTTGACGGTGGTGACAACGTCAAAGCTCGACGCCAACTCGACCAGCGCCAAGGTGCGCTTGGCGGCCACTCGCTGCTGCTCGGTGACAAAGTAGACCTCGAATGCCTTGCCGTTGACCTTCCACTCGCCCGTGCCGGGACGCAGAAAGACGCGGGCGATTGCCGACTTGCGCCGCCCCGTCCCGTAATACTGAACCAGATCTGCCATTCGTTTCCTCTTAGCTTCTAGCTTTTAGCTCTTAGCTCTTAGCTAAAAACCAAAGCCCGAAAGTTCTAATCCCATTGAAAAAGCTAATAGCTAATAGCTAAAAGCTGCTCTTACGCAATTTCCAGCGCCACCGGCATCTGCGCCTCGTGGGGATGCTTGTCGCCGCGATAGACCTTGAGCTTGGTGGCCATCTGGCGGCCCATCTTGCTCTTGGGCAGCATGCCCTTGATGGCCTGCTCCAGAATCGCCTCCGGCTTGCGGTTCAAAAGCCGCGTGTAAGACTCTTCGCGCAGCCCGCCCGGAAAGCCCGTATAGCGGCGATAGAGCTTGCTCTGCGCCTTCAGGCCGGTGAGGCGGATCTTCTCCGCATTGATGACGATTACGTGGTCGCCCACGTCGATGTACGGCACATACTGGGGATTCAGCTTGCCGCTCAACACGTCGGCGGCCTTGGTCGCCAGACGGCCCAGCGTCTTGCCGCTGGCATCCACTACAAACCACTTGCGGTCAATATCCTTGCCGCTCGGAACAAAGGTGCCCATCTCTCTCCTGCCCTCTAAACGCCTTCAAAAAAATTGCCCAACAAAAAACCAGCGCAATGCGCTCCTGCCCGCGCCAGTCAAGCGCACAGGCCTCTTCCACCCACTGCCAAACAAATCTGTTCGGGTGAGGATCGCGCGGGAGCTGGCCCCAAGAAGGGCTCTGGCAGTGCCGGAGGCGTGAGAAAGCTCGCTTCCAACTGCCGGCAGCCTGCGCCAGAAGTTCCCACCGGAGGTTGAAGAGGCCATCCTCTTCAATTCAGTTCAATCCGAGGGCAACCAGCCAGCCGGGTCCAGGTGGGCTGACTCATCCCATCCACTTCGATGGGAGCCCGACACACACAGACCCCAGGCGCAACACCGCGCAAGGATTTCAGAATACCCGAATTGCGCCCCATAGTCAATGAATTGCCGTATAAACCGTGGGATTCCGCCGGACAATCCCTTCTGAAGTCCCGGTTCCTCCGTCCGATTCGAGGATCGTCATCGATTCGTGTATAGTTTGGACACGAATAAAAGCGTGTTGGTCTTGTGTCCGGTCGAAGAAGAAGCGCGCTTACCTGCGGGGAGACGCGGAAAAAACACGATTTCAGGGCGGTTTGACTCGTTGAAACAAAATGCTTTGTCTGTTATTTCAGTCGCCTGTTTGCTGGCTTCTTCGGTGGCCATCCTGGTCTTTGCCATGAGTTCCGACAGCGGCGGGAAGCGGGATTTCATCGCCTATTGGGCCGCCGGGCAGCAACTGGCTCACGGAGAGAATCCCTACGATCCAACGGCCATTCTGCGCCTTGAGCGCCCCGCTGGCCTGGAGGGAAACCGCCCGAATCTCATGCTCAATCTTCCGACGGCTTTTTTTCTGGTACTGCCGCTCGGTTATCTTTCCGCCAGAACCGGCGGCGCTCTCTGGCTGCTGGCTCTCATCGCCTGCCTGATGGCATCGAATCGAATGCTGTGGATGCTTTATGGACGCCCGGCCGGCCGGCTGCACCTGCTGGGCTATCTCTTTGCTCCGGTGCTTGCCTGCCTGATCGCCGGCCAACTTGGCATTTTTATACTTTTGGGAGTCGTACTCTTTCTTCACTTCCACCAATCCAGTCCTTTTCTTGCCGGGGCCGCGCTGCTGCTCTGCGCCATCAAGCCGCACCTGTTCGTACCCTTCGGTCTTGTCCTGCTGGCATGGGGGGTGAACCGGAAGGCGTACCGCCTGCTGTCAGGAACCTGCGTTGCGCTGCTCGCCAGCACTGCTCTTTCTTTCTGCGTGGATCGCCACGCGTGGCCGCAATACGCGCGGATGATGAAAAGCACCGCGGAAGTTCAGCAGGATTTTGTGCCCACATTCAGCATGGGCTTGCGTCTGATGATCGATCGCAACGCTCTCTGGCTACAGTTTCTTCCGCTTGCCGCCGCCTGCATTTGGGCGCTCTGGTACTTCTGGACGCGTCGCGCAAGCTGGGATTGGATGGAAGAGGGATTGCTCTTGCTGCTGGTTTCCGAGGCGTGTTCGCCCCACGCCTGGTTCACCGACGAAGCCATCGTGCTTCCAGCCATTCTGGCTGCGGTCTATCGGACCGATGCGGCGGGACGCTCTCTCCTTCCCTTTGGGTTGATTGCCGGAGTTGCGTTGATCGAGGTGCTCACAGGCGTCCAGGTCACCTCCCCGTTCTACATGTGGACAGCGCCGGCCTGGCTGCTTTGGTATCTTTTCGCAACTCGAAAGAAGGTCTCACAGCCGCCATCGATTGACGTTGATGCAACAATTGCGGGCTGATAGCGCTTTCGATCCTGGATTCTTCCGGCGGAAGACCTTCCTTACCGGGGCGCCGTCAGTGGCAGTCCCCGGAATTTCTCTGAGCCGGAACTGCTTGAAAGCACCATGGGAGCGGCGGGATTCTTTCTGTTGGCACTTTCCTCAAGCACCCCTTTTGTGGCACACTTGCAAACATGGGAAGCAAAGACAAAGGCAGAAAAGAAGTTAAGAAGGCGCCCAAGCCGAAGCCAAAACCGGAACCCGCGCAGCGACGCGAAGGGTTCACGCCGGCCCCGCCCAAGTAGGGTCAACTGCTTTCACCGCCTCCGGTGCGCCGCGCTAAAACGCGGAAAGGCTCTCTCTGTCCGAGGGGGCCTTTCTTGCTGTGGCGGCATTTTGTGTCAGCCGCAGCGCTTCAGGTTCGGAACGAATGCGATCCACTGCCGGTCCCGATCGTCGACGGCAATCTGCGCTCCTGGCTGCGCGAAGCGATAGCTCTTGCCGGTGAGCGGGCTGACGACGGTCAAGGCCGTCTTGCCGGTGTATTCAAATTGCGGCTGCACGGCGCGATAGGGCAGAGGCGACGGCATCATGGATATAGGCTGGACCTGGATCGGCGGGGGGATGCGCGGGGCCCTTGGCGAAACCGCCGACTGATTCATCTTTCTACCGCAGCACATGTTGATCCTCCGGTTCTTCAATGTAGTGGCCGTGAATGGGCGGTTGGCGTTCGGCGGTCAGCCTTTCCAATAGAATGGCTGCGCCAGAGAACGCGGGCCAGAGCAGGATGCGCTCCAGCCAGAATTTGCCGATGACATAGGCGAAGGGCGCGGCCACCCAAACGCTCAGGCAGTAAAAACAATCCTGCAGTTGGCCGATGAAATTTGTTCCCTGCCAGCGGCGAAACCGGGCGATGATCTCGCCGGGGCCGGCCTCCTGGTTGAGCAGGTGGGTGATGCGCCAGACGCCGAGAATGCCTAGGATGAGAAAGTAGAAGTTCATCGCCTGCCAATTTTGGTTGTGCGGTTCAGCGCAACAATCGAAAGATTCAGTGAAGGATTTAGAGACTCAGGCGTCCGCTCCATCCGCCCTCACGCAAGGTCGGATGGAGCGGCGCTCAGTCTTTGGTTAAACGATGCTCAGCGCAACAGCCGCCAGCACCTCATAGTCCAGGTCGTCAAAGTGCGAACTGCCATCGGTGTGCTTGCTGGTGACATACAAATCGATAGCGAAGCTGCACGCTGTGGGCGGCGGCGTGGGAGGCGGTCCAAGCAGGTTGGACAATATCCCGTTGGCCGCCGGCGTTTCTTGCGCCGGTTGAGGCGGAGCCGGAATGAGCGGAGAGGCGACGTCGGTATCCCCGCCTGAATCGAAGGTTCCGCTGGGGCCATTCAAGCCGCGCTCCCAAGTCAGGTTATAAGACTCCATAAACGTGGTTGGAGGCAACGGGTTGGGCGTGGGAGGGAAAGACGGCGAAGGACCGTCGTCCCCAAGAACAGCGTGGTAGGCACGGAATCCGACCTGGAAGCTGTCGGCCGCCGCACCGCTGAGGAACTGGCATTGCGCGTTGCTGATCACTCCATTGAGCGAGAAGTTGTCGATCTCGCCATGAACGCGGCGATTGTCCGCCCAGAAGAGATGAGTCAACGCGGCGTAGGGAACATTTGCCGTGCTGTTGGGGCCAGGCGGCGCTGTCATGCGCAGGTACTGGAAGCTTGCCGCCGCATCGCCGGCGCCGGGAGTGACGCCCGGTGGAACCAGACGATTGCCGAAGCTGTCGAAGATTTCGACCGCCAGCAGGAAGCGCCCGTTGCCGGGACCGGGAACGCCGCTGGCCGCCGGGTTGAGCGTAGTCGTGTCGTAGAACTGATGCGCCTGGCCGGAGAGCCAATCGGCATCGGCATTGTACGGAATCTGGAAGAGTCCGTTCACGGAACCCACGGTATTTGGTCCCAGAGTCTGGGGCAGAACCGCGATCTCCAGATTGCCGCCGACGATAACCTCCACATACTTCAACCATGCGATTGCAGTCTGAAGGGGCTGCATGGCGCCGACGGGATTTCCATTCAAATCGGCGGGCGCGATGCTCATCCGGTAGTACTTGGCGCCCAGCGCTTCCATGCCCGGATCAAAGTACAGCATGAATGCAAGCGTCTTGCACCAGGGCGCGTTGTTGTCGTTCACCAATCCGCCGTTGGATGGAGGCGTCTGAACGCTGTAAGGGCCGGTCTGGGTAAGATCGGTATTGGTTGCCGTATCCACGTCCCAGTTGCTGTGCAGCGCGTAGCTGAGGGTTGAGCCGATCTGCTGCAGAATTACGAAATCCGTGCCCGGAGGCGGCTGTACGCCACCGCAGGCATTGCCCAGCAATGTGGAGAGATTGGCGGTTTCGTCGGCTGAAAAATACTGATGCGCCGCCGAGCCGTCGTAGATGTAAACCCACGATCCGCCCACAAACTGCTTGACCTTGTAGAAGAAGCTGCGCCAGCAAAATGGCCAAAAGTAAAGGTACTGGTTATAGCAGTATTGGAAGGAGCCGTCGGGATTCAGCGGCGTCTCGGCAAGCTTTGCCGTCGAGCAGTGGCACCAGATTGGCCACAGATAGGGATGATTCTGGAAGTAAGTTACTGCGTCGGCGGCAGAACTGGATTGGAGGACTTGCAAATCCTGGCTCAGTTGCGTATTCGGCAGGTAGCGCAGGTCGGCTTTGCCGGCTGCGATGGCCTTGTCAACGCTGGCTTTCAGTGTGCGGCTTGCCGAAGCTTCCTGGCGTGGCGGGGGGGGAAACATCAGCGGATTCTCCGCCAGAACTTCCTGAATTTTGGAGATCAGCACCGGTACGTCTTCAAGAAGAAAGGGGAAGCAGCAACAGGTGGATTCCCAGACTTCAACCACGCCGTTGCAGATGGGCACGCAGCGTTCAATGGGATGAATAGCGGGAGAGTTGCCCAGCGCAATCGAGCGCAAAAGCGAGATTTTGTCGAAGATCCAGGGAAAGCATTTGCTGACCGTGCCGGCCAGGCAAATACGAATCGGCAGCCAGGGACGCCAGAACTGCGCGGCAATCTCAACCACCGGAGTCTTCTCCCACAGCGGCAATTGCGCGGCGGCTTTGTAAGTCACCAGCAGCTTGGGATCGAGCGTGGATGGGTCGGCGACGTCGGGGCCGAGCGCGATCAGCGATCCGGCTTTGGCCAGATCGGCTTTCAGGTTGAGCTCTCCATCCTTCAGGGCGGCAATCTTCTTTGCCTGGCCGCGGATGTCGAGCGAGTAGAGTGCGACGTCCGGGGTATGCTCATGTGCCTGCACACCCGCGAATTTGATCTTCAATTGCATAAATCCTCCTTCACCGTGTGGTGTCTTCTTTGGAGCAGAGAATGAGGGGGGAGTATTTTGGGCCCGATGAAGGGAAAGCGCCCTGCAAACTCCGGCTCCGTATCACTAGTGAGGAAAAAGATGGAATCGTTTCGTAATTATTGGGAAACATTGAATGAGTTATGGGATTGATATTTTGTCGTTTTTAACGGCCAAAGGGCCGCTCCCTTGCGGGGAGCGGCCCTTTGGCTTGGTGCATTGAATCTGCTGGAAGTTACCTGGCCGCGACCAGCGGCTTGGTCACAAGCGTGCCGTTGGCGTAAGCCTTGGCCATGTCCGCAATCGAGATGGCGGTGTAGTCGCCGGCGTGACCGGCCTGGCCGAACTGCGTCATGCGCTGCGCAACCACCTTCTGCATGGCGGCGCGGGCGGGCTTCATGTAGTCGCGCGGATCGAACTTCTCCGGCGTTTCCGCAAAAACCTTGCGAATCGCGCCGGTGATGGCCAACCGGTTGTCCGTGTCCACGTTGATCTTGCGGACGCCGTTCTTGATGCCGAGCTGAATCTCTTCAACCGGCACGCCCCAGGTTTCCTTCAGCTTGCCGCCGTACTGGTTGATGATGTCCTGCAAATCCTTGGGCACCGAGCTGGAGCCGTGCATGACCAGATGGGTGTTGGGCAGGCGCTGGTGAATCTTGATGAGCAGGTCCATCTTGAGCACCGAGCCATCGGGCTTCTTCGTAAATTTGTAGGCCCCGTGGCTGGTGCCGATGGCGATGGCCAGCGAATCGACGCCGGTCAGTTCGGCAAACTCGACTGCCTGATCGGGGTCGGTGACGTGCTCCAGGCCGCTGCCGCCCGCGCCGTGGCCGTCTTCAATGCCGCCCAGAACGCCAATCTCGCCTTCGACCGCGATGCCGCGCTCGTGCGCATAATCGACCACCTTGCGGGTGACCTCGACATTCTCTTCAAAGGTGGCCGGCGTCTTGCCGTCCTCTTTGAGCGAGCCGTCCATCATGACCGAGGTAAAGCCCAGCTTGATGGCGCTGACGCAGGTATCGTAGCTGTTGCCGTGGTCCAGGTGCATGGCGATGGGAATCTGCGGATAGAGTTCGTTGGCGGCCAGGATCAGGTGATAGAGGTAGTTGTCCTGCGCAAACTGGCGCGCGCCCCGGCTGGCCTGGATGATGACCGGCGACTGGGTTTCCTTGGCGGCCTCCATGATGGCCTGGATCTGTTCCATATCGTTGACATTGAAGGCGCCGACGCCATAACCGCCTTTGGCGGCCTCGTCGAGAAGCTGACGCGTGGAGACTAGAGACATAAGAGGATTCTCCTTTGGGTTTGGAAGCTGGTTTGGAGCTACTTTAGTTCTGTCCGTCTCCGTGCACGGGCACTTGAGAGCAAGCCATCAGCCTGTCGGACGGCAGGAACCGCAATCATCCTTATGGTAGCAGAGATGCGCAAGGAAAAAGTGTGCGAGGGAGCACAGGCGGGCAATGGAGCTTCGGTATCCCGATTCCGGAGGGATGCTTCCCAATGCGGGCGCTTGCCGAGCCACTCTCCAGTGCCTGCGCGCTCTGCACTTTGCCGGAGAGCCTGACGATCCATTCCCATTGAAGATCCATTCCCATCGATACGAGGTGTCACTTTACCGTGAGGGTTTTCACTCCATCATGGGCGGTTGCGCTGCTCACGTAGCCAATCGCGCCGGATGTGCGCGCTATATATGCGACGAGTTCGGCCTCGCTGGCGAAGGATTTGGGCATCGTAGACTGCCCGGAGAATGCCAGTCTGCGCCAGCAGGTCTGCATCATGGTTTCGGACATATGAATGTATTCGTTCAGAAACGCTTCATGTGCGGCTCCGCCTTGCAGCAGAACGGGCATGACTCGGCCGCCCTCCTTGAGATTCTTGGTTTCGCCCGTAAATACATCGCGCAGTTCGCTCTTGGAAACCGCGTCCGCTTTGACACCGGGATTGGCAATGATGAGAACCTGAGCTTGAGCGCGAATCGCCAGCGTAAGCGCAACGGCAAGAGACAGGCAAATCAGTGAAAGCTTTTTCATGGAAGCGATCTCCTTTCGTCACGCTAGAAAATAAAGCCGATTTTGGCGACGATCAAATTGGTCTCGGTATTGAGGCCGTTCGGGTTGTTGAAGCCATAAAACCCGGCCGCATTGCCATGAATCAGATGGCCTTCGAGCTTGGCGTAGAAGTAAGAATCAATATCGTAACGGCTGGACGCCACCCAATCGTGGAAGTAATTTGCCGGATCGTTCTTATCCGCCGCCGAGGCTACGGTAAAACTTGTGTAGTAGGCGCCAGCTTGCAGTTTGTCGCTGATATGGTATCCGCCCATCGCAAACCATGACGGGGTCTTCAGGCTGGATGTTGCCGGTGCAGTCCCGGTGATCGTGACAATTTGATTTTGAACCAGCCGGGTGTACTGATACGACAGAAAGACCTTGCGATGTTCATATTGCGCATAATAGGCCTGCCAGTAGGCAAGCGGCTGCAGATAGGTGCCGTTTGTCAGGTTGCCCTTGGCGTCGTATGCCATCAGGGATCCACCTGCCTTCAGTCCCCGCAGAGGCGTCTTCCAGCGCAGATCGAAGCCGGGCGTCTTGCCGCCCACCGAGCCGTTGAAGACCAGACCCGATTCATTCAAGCTTTCCATGATGCCATCATTTGTCGCATCAAAGTAGTAGCCAAAGTAGACGCTGTAATCCAGATCGCCAGCCTTCTTCCCAAGCTGTATGCTGCCATAGAGCTCCGCCCCATTTTGCGAGAGATCCGTAGCTCGAAAGTCCACGCCATAGATGCCTTCCGGCAGCAGCGACCACATATATCCGGGATCGTAATCCTGCGTATCGTTATAGAGCCCCCAGCGCATCTTAACTTTTCCCGCCCGCAGCCCCAGCCAGCGGTTGATCGTGTAGTCTCCCAGCGCCCAATCCACGGTGGGGGTGTCGCCACCGAAGGCTCCCAACCGGATGTAATGGAACTGCACTCCGACCCGCAGCTTATCCGATACCTGATCCTGCACGTTGACCGCGGCTTCGGACCAGGCGGTGGTTCCCGAACTGGTATTCATGCCCAGATAATTGTTGGCTCCGCCTTTAAGAACGCTTTGCGTGGCAAAGCCATGAATCTGCAAGTTCTGATCGCTTCCACTTTGTGCGGTTGCGGTCATTGTTCCCAGGACAAGCGCCAGGGCGCCGATTACGGACCGGCTCATTCGATTGCCTCCTACAATGAATTAACGAGTCCAACTCACCCGTTTCGTTCAGAAGGCAACAGATCAATGAAATGAGAAATGCGACAGCCTTGTAGAAACGATGGCACTTGGCTCGCTGCCTTTCCGGACTCAGCCTTCTCTGGCCTTATCGGCGATAGGCGCAATCTCTTTACGTTGCGCCTGGGAGACGGCGCCATTGTGGAATAATCTGCCAGTGATCCTTGCCGCCCATCACGACTGGTTTCTGCTGGCCTGCGCCGCCGGAACAGTGCTGTTGCTGGATGCGCAAGGAAAAAGTGTGGTGGGGGACACAGGCGGGCAATGGGGGCTGCGGCGGACCGAATCGGGAGGATTTCATTCCGGGGCGGATTTTTGTGAAGCTGATCTGCAACCCTAGTGCCTCCTTGGTGCAACTGGGGATGATTCTGAGCCCTGGGGATGACACGAAGGCTCGCAGCGGTTCTATCGTGACTACGTATGTCCATCAGAGACAACTCTATGTTTAACAGGTTTTCAGTCTATGAGTTATCGTGAGGTGAATGGATGCCTGTGTTAGCGACGGCTCAACCCTTCCAAACGGCCAAATAAAACTGGCGGTCTTCGATATTGATACACAAATTAGTTCTATCCAGCACATCAACGCTTTTCAGTTTGTTCCCGGACCAGCGAGTTCTCTGATAGTTGGCAACGGGAGCGAATTCGATCTCATGGACCTACAGCTTCACGCTGAGCAATCATTGAAATGTCCGGCGGAACAGACTGTCTGCGCCATCTTCGTCCCGAAATCGCAATCGCCAAGCTCTGATTTCGCTCTCTGTTCTTATCCTGCAGATGATGAGAACTGCGATTTCTATCGCGGGCGCCCCGCCCAAAAGCTTCAAGAAGCGAACCACACATTTGACTTTTGACGCCAATGGCAGATCCTATTCGGAATCCTCCTGGCCGATTGCCGAATCGGTCCTACACGAACATCACCCAACCTGGAAAGTGAGCCACACTGAACTTTGGTACTTCGATGATAACGGTCTGCTGACCAGCCTGAACTCAGAGAATTCTGGCAGACCAGTTTCTACAGAGCAATGGAGACCCAAAGAGAGCATTTGCGTTGGAGAACTTTCAGTTTTAGGGCCACGCCGATTTCTTGCCGCTTGCGTCGGAGCCCATTTCTGCACGGATCAAGACCTTGATGGTGTTTTTGGCTACAGCAGGATCGCGCTCTTTGATGTCGAGTCTCGGCATATTCTTGCCCGCATCGACGGACCTGCCTACACGTCAGCGGCCTTATCTCCTTTAGGAAAACAAATCTCCGTCCTGCACGGGAGCAAGATTCACCTCTACCATGTGAATTGATCCACGAGTATTGCTAATCCCGGGATTGAGATGGCCTAGATGCTTCAGCAACTTCCAAATTACAACGATTTGCATCCTGACTGGAATATGTACTGCTGACCTGGTGTCTTCCTCCCGCGCACCGCTGCTTGACAGCGCAACGACATCCTCCTAACCTTCCCTTATGGAGCTTCAGCTTCCCGAACGCCAGGCGGCGGGACTCGCCAATCTTTCGATACGCACCGGACGCAGCGCCTCTGAGTTGGCGGTAGAGGCCGTGGATCGCCTGCTCGCCGATGAGAGCTGGTTTGACGCTCAAGTTCAGGTGGGAATCGATCAAATTGCACGGGGCGAATTCCTGGAAGAGGAAGAGATGGATGCCCGCGTGGCGCGGATGATGCGGGCTTGAGACGGCTGCGGTGGTCGCGGGCCGCCGCGGACGATCTGGAAGGCATCGCCAATTTCCTCTGGCTTCACCACCCCTCCTTTGCCGGCTCCACAATTCAACGGCTCTATGACGCAACAAAATTGCTCAAGACCTTTCCCTATACAGGCCGCATCGGTGCCAAGAGCGGCACGCGGGAGCTGGTTCTTGCGCCACTGCCTTATATCATGATCTATGCCGTAGATGATCATTCGGTTCACATCCTGCGCTTTTTGCATGCCTCCCAGAATCGTCGCTCTTGAATTGATTCGCGAAGATTCTGGCGGACGGCCCAATGTGGAATAATCTGCCGGTGAGCCTTGCGCTTCCTCATGACGGGTTTCTGGTGGCCTGCGCCGCTGGGACGGTGCTGTTGCTGCTGGTGCTGATCGCCAAAGTCCGGCTGCATCCGGCGCTGGCGCTGTGCGTGGCCGCGCTCACGCTGGGCGTGGCTTCCGGGATGCCGCTGAAGCAGGTTCCGCTCTCGTTTACCGGCGGGGTGGGCAATCTGCTCGGCCATATTGCAATCGTTTTGGGGCTGGGCGCGGTGCTGGGGCGACTGCTGGCCACGAGCGGCGGGGCAACCGCGCTGGGCAGATTTTTGGTTGAGAATTTTGGGCCAAAGGGGCTGCCGTGGGCGCTGCTCGCGTTGGGCATTGTGGTGGGAATGCCGGTCTTCTTCGAGGTGGGCCTGGTGCTGCTGATGCCCATTGTGGCCGAGGCGGCGCGACGTAGCGGGCGGCCGGCGATCCTGGTGGGCATGCCGCTGCTGGCCGGGCTCTCGATTGTGCATGGGACGCTGCCTCCGCATCCGGCGGCGATGCTGGCGGCCACGCAGTATCATGCCGATCTGGGGCGGACGATTCTCTTTGGCCTGCTGGTGGGATTGCCCGCCGCCGCGCTCGCCGGGCCGGGGCTGGGCTGGCTGATGATGCGGCGCTGGGAGCGGCGCAAGGCAAAGGGCGAGCCGACGGCAGCCGAAGAGGAGATTCCGCTCTTTGCGCCCACAGCAGCCGAGGACGCTGCGGAAAATCTCAATCCGGAGGGAGGCGGGGGTTTTAACCCCCGCATAAAGCCAAAAGAATCAGCGTCGGCTTTAGCCGCGGAGGAAATATCTCTACCAGTTTCACCCAAAATCCAGAGTTTTTCCCCAGCCTCTTTAGCCCCTGAGGGATCGCTTACGGATCGTTCGCTTCTTGTTTCACGATCTTCCGCTGCCTGCCAAGGTGCGCTGGTACAGAATCCAATCTCCAGTCCAGCCGGCCCCATCCGCGCGGCGACGGCTATTTTGCTGCCGGTGGCTCTGATCTTTCTAGGCAGTTGGGCAGACCCAATCGCCGCTCCGGCAAGCACCATCAACCTTGTTCTGCACTTCGTCGGCAGCGCGGATATTGCCTTGCTGATTGCCGTGCTGGTGGCGCTGGTGACGTTGGGCGGGCACATGCAGACGGGGACGGTTGCGAGCCCCGAGGGCCTGCGCAAGCTCACCGGCGAGGCCTTTGAGCCGATTGCGCAGGTGCTGATGATTTTGGCCGCGGCTGGTGGGCTGAGCGGCATTCTGCGCGACTCAGGCGCGGCGCAGGCCACGGTGGCGCTGGCGCTGGGCGCGCGGATGTCGCCGCTGGTGCTGGCCTGGCTGCTGGCCGCGGTGGTCCGCGTCTCGATGGGCTCGGCCACGGTGGCCATGGCGGTGACCTCGGCGGTGCTGGCGCCGATGGCAGGCCACGCAGGCGTGCGGCCGGAACTGCTGGTGCTGGCCACTGGCACGGGCTCGCTGATTCTCTCGCACGTGAACGACCCCGGCTTCTGGCTGATTCAATCGTTTTTCAAGATGGAGCTAAAGGAGACGCTCACGACCTGGACGGTGCTGGAGACGGTGCTCTCGGTGGCCGGGCTGGCGATGACGCTATTGCTGGCTGCGGTGCTGCGGTAGCTTGATCTGTACTTAACAGCAAAGGAGATCTTGCATGGGGCGGCAATCGGTTGCGGCGCTGGCGGGTGTGGTGCTTTGCTTGCTGCTGCCGAGTGCGGCGGGCGCGCAGAGTGCGGCGCGTCTGGATGGCTGGACGATTATCGGGCCGGGCGGCGGCGGTACGCTGATTGCGCCTGCGATTAGTCCACATGATTCGAACGTTGTGATTGAACACAGCGACATGACCGGGAGTTACATTACGCGCGATGGCGGAGCGTCTTGGCGGATGTTTAACTTGCGCGCGGGCATGGAGACATTCGCCTTCGACCCAAGGAATGCGAAGCGCATCTATGCCGGCGGCGCGGCTCTGTGGCGCAGCGACGACGGCGGGCAAAGTTGGAGCATGATCTTTCCCAATCCGGCGAAGAAGACCGTCGAGCATCAGACCGGCGACCACGGCGAATATAGCTTGACTACGAACGACGCGAGTTATGTTACCGGGTTAGTGATTCGTCAAATCGTTATTGATCCGAGTAACTCGAATCTTATACACCTCGCATTTTCCGATCCGCGCAATGGCGGGAGTACTCTACTTGTCTCGAAGGACAGCGGCGTCTCTTTTAAGTACGAGCACGAATATCCCTCGGAGCAAATTCTTCTGCTTGCTTATCTGAACGGTGAGCGGCTGGCGGTTGGGACAATGGGCCTCTATCGCGGCAAGGCAAAAATTGCCGAGCCGATTGGCGAGCACGAGAAGATTACTCATGCCAGCATTGGGGTTGCGCCGGGAGTGGCCTTTCTTTATGCGACCACTGAGAGCGGTGCGCTGTTTATCTCTGAAGATGCGGGCGTGAACTGGCAGCAGAGAACGCCGGCTCTCGGTCAGCAAGCTGGAGCCTTTGCAGCGATTGCCGCGGCGGGCGGCGATGGGCGGATTGCGTACGTTGGCTTCAGGGGGCTCAAGCTGGGCGAGCACGCCGAGGATAAATATAACGGCATTGCCAAGACTGTAGACGCGGGCCGGAGTTGGAAGATTGTCTTCAGGGAATCGACGCACGGCGCGGCGAATCTGGAGGGCTCATGGATCGAGGAGCGCGCGAAAAGCATCGATTGGGGAATCGATCAAAGTATTATTTTCGACGCGCCTTATAGTTTGAGCGTTGCGCCGGGAAATCCAGAGACATGTTACGCCACCGACTTATTCCGGAGTTATCGAACTCTGGATGGAGGTAAGAATTGGACGCAGGTCAATTCGGCGCGCACGGCGGATGGCCGCTGGACGACGCGCGGGCTGGATGTTACGACGAGTTATTCAGTAGAATTCGATCCCTTCGATGCAAAGCATCTATTTATCGACTACACCGACATTGGAGCCTTTCAGAGTTATGACGGCGGTAACTCATGGGAGACGGCGACAAATGGAATTCCGGATAAGTGGCGCAACACAACCTATTGGCTGGCCTTCGATCCTGAGGTAAAGGGGCTGATGTGGGGCGCATTCAGCGGCGTACACGACCTGCCCCGGCCGAAGATGTGGCGGCGCGGAGATTTCCTGGCGCGGGCCAAAGGCGGCGTGGGCGTTTCGAGCGATGGCGGGCGGACGTGGACTGCGTCGAATGCTGGCATGGAAGAGACGGCAGTTACGCATCTACTGCTCGATCCTGCAAGCTCTGTGGCACAGCGCACACTTTATGCTTGCGGATTTGGCAGGGGCGTATATAAGTCAACCGATAATGGTAAGAACTGGCGACTCAAGAACGAAGGAATTGAAGAGGCTCATCCTTTTGCCTGGCGCATTGCAGGCGGCGGCGACGGCGCGCTGTATCTGATTGTGGCGCGCAGCAATCAGGGCGGGTATGGTGCTACAAGCGGCAGCGGCGCGCTGTATAAATCCGTGGACGGCGCGGAGCATTGGACGAAGATCACTCTTCCTGTAGGCGTGAACGGGCCGAGCGGATTGGCGCTTGATCCGCGCGACAATCGGCGGATATATCTTGCCGCATGGGGACAGGAACGCGAGAGCGCGGACAGCGGTGGCGGTGTTTATCTTTCCACCGACGGCGGCGGAAGTTGGAAGGCGATTTTCACGCAGTCGCAGCATGTCTACGATGTGACGATCGATAGCAAATCACCGGACACGCTTTATATCTGCGGCTTCGATGCCGCGGCGTACCGCTCAATCGACGGTGGTCTGCACTGGACGCGCATAGGCGGCTATCACTTCAAATGGGGCCATCGCGTGGTGATTGATCCTAATGATGCGACTCAGATTTATATTTCAACTTATGGCGGAAGCGTCTGGCATGGGCCGGCTGCCGGAGACTCTGCCGCGAAAGAAGAGATTGCGACGCCCGTGCCAGTGGCGCAATAAAAGAGTGTGGCGCGATCCTGTATTCTCAAAGTTGATGCTGGTATCCATTTTCCGGCTAACTGCATTCTAAAACCTATGAGATATACGACACATTTCATGCTTTCTGCAATGGCGGCCGAGCAGTTTCCTCCACCGGAGGCGCCGGAGATTGCCTTTCTGGGGCGTTCGAATGTTGGCAAATCGAGCCTGCTGAATACGCTTGCGGATGTAAAAGTGGCCAAGGTTTCGCAGACGCCGGGGCGAACGCGGGCAATCAACTTTTTTGCGCTGCTGGACGCAAGCGAGCGGAGCAAGCTGATCTTTGCCGACCTGCCGGGCTACGGCTACGCGAAGATTTCCAAGTCAATTTCAGCGGGCTGGCCGGCATTTATCGAGCCTTACCTGGTGATCCGCTCGACGCTGCGGCTGTGCGTCTGCCTGGTGGATGCAAATGTGCCGGCACAGGAGAGCGACCACCAATTGATGGCGTGGCTGCGGGCCGCCGGACGCGAATACGTGGCTGTTGCAACCAAGGTTGACCGGCTCAGCGGCAATGAGCGCACGCGCAATCTGCTGGCGTTGAAGATGGACCTGGATCTGGACGAGATTCTGCCGGTTTCAGCCAAGACGGGCTACGGAGTGAAGGAGCTTTGGGCGCGGATTGAGGCGGCTGGGCAGCCGGTAAGCCAGACAGCAAGTTAGCGAGTCATCCCGTTTTTTGGGAGAAACTGAAGCTCTCGCGTTTTCCGCCGGCGCTGATGAAAAATTCCACGGGAACCTGAATCTCGCCGCTCTCTACGCGCTGCTGAATCTTGGCTCTTAACATTTCGGCAGTCTTTTCCGTGCAGCGCAGAAGGCGCAGACCTTGCGCCAGGCGGCCCAGGTAACGCGGAGCTTGGCGAAGCCAGCGATGGATTGCACTGCTTTCGGCATCGACAAAATTTAGAGCGATAGCATCGAGTTTGGGTAGCCAGAGAGCGGGCGCGGCGGCTACGCTCCAGGCGACGATGCACTGGCCTGGCTGCACAGCCAACGCTTCGACCTGCGCTGCGCGGTGGGGAGGCGAAGTTGTATGCCGCACTAGATCGGGCGCTACGCCACGCTCTTGCATCTGCCCTTCCAACATCTCCGGCGCGAGGGCTGCGCAGACGGCGACTGTCTCACGCTTGCGAATTTCGTTTTTCAGGATGCGCGAGGCCTCGTCGAGCGACGTAACCATGAAGTCCACGACGCCGTCGCGAACGGCCTGCTTGGCCGCGGCTGCATCGGCGGTGGCGGCAAGCGAAGCCGCGCCGGCAATGTTGGCCGCTACGGCGAGGGCGCGAGCTTCGGCGTCGAGTTCGCCGGCGTAGAGTAGTTTGCCGCCCAGGCTGGGCTCTTGTTCTGCGTGGGCATCTAAATCCCCAAGCCTCAAGAGCGGGACTTGGGGCATCCGCGCGGCAGCCTGCATCAGGCCGGCGTAGAAACGCTCGACCTGCGAGGTGAATTCGTATGCGGACGATTCGATAGGATCAACCGTCAAGGGACGATCTCCTCCGCGATGCAGTTTGCGGCGACCGTTAGATAATGCGGGCTCAGCGCGTGGAGTAATCTTCCTTGAACTCTTCTTCCCAGTTACGCTGGCGGACAAAGAAGACCAACTCTCCGGGCTTGGCGACGGTCTTGAGTTTAGCGGCTTGCTTTGCGCTGCGGCAGCTATCGGGAACCGCAATGCCGGTAGAGAGAATCTCCGCGATGGAATACCAGCGCTCGGCGGGCGGACCACCCTTGCCGGTAGCTGAATCGCAGTTGATATAGACAAGCTCCGCGCTATCGAAGGTGGCTTGAACCAGAAGCAGAGAGGCGCTTTTGGGCAGGGTCAGCTTGCCGGTTCCGTCCTCATTCTGCGTCACCCAATTGGCGTGGACAGTCTGCTCGCGATCGACGCGAATCAGAAAGTGCGAGGTCTCGATCAGCTTGCCGGTCTTGTTGCTCAACATGCGGAGGGTGATGGTTCTGGTGGTTTGCGCGAACGACAAAGAGCAACATGAGAACGCGCAAATCAAGAGGGCGAGCAAACAAAGAGTGCGACGAATCATTCTTGCCTCGGCGATTGCGGCTGCAACCGCGTATGCGATTACCTTACCACGTGGAGTAGGCGCGCTCGTCGGAGCCTGTCTCCTGCGAACCGGAGTGAACGTCGTCGATGCCGGGATCGGTCTGATCCAGCGAGTGCAGCGCGTCGCCGGTCTCGGTAACCCATGAGTCCTTGGCGTAAGTGAAGGGATCGACGGGAATCTCCTTCAGATAGCCCTCCTGCACCAGATCGTCCAGCGACTGCGGGGCCTTCTGCTTGTCCATGGTGTAGGAGTCGATGGCTTCGCGCATCACGTGCAGGTCTTCTTTGAGCACCGCTTCGCGGGCTTGCCTGATGGATGCTGTAAAACGAGGGATCGCCACCAGCATGAGAATGCCGATGATCATCATGACGATCATCAGCTCCATAAGCGTAAAGCCCGCGTCTTGTTTGCTAATCCTGCCCATCATTGCCCTACCAGTCCGCATATTTGGTTCCGTCCAGCGCCGTTCCGTTGGACTTGGAATAGACATCGAAAACGCTTTGACCGCCGTAAGAAGTCGAGTTCGGATCGTCCTGCATCGAGCGCAATCCCCAATCGGCTGTGCCGGTCATGGGATCGATCGGAATGTGGCGAAGGAACTTCACCTTTTTGGTCTGCACGTCAACGCCGGTCACCAGCGTCTCCAGATCGGGCGGATAGTTCTGGCTGTCTACCTTGGTCTGAAATGCGCCTTTGTCGGCCGCATCTTTGTACTTGTCGATGGCGTCGCGCATCATCCACAGGTCGTAGCGGAGCATCCGCTCATTCTGGCGCTTCACGCTGAAACGGGCAATGGGAAAAACGGCCATGGCCATGATCGAAAGAATGGTTACGGTTACCATCAGCTCGACCAGGGTGAGGCCCCGCTCCCCTGGTGAAATCCTCCGGATTGGCGAGGCGGCATTCATTCGTCTATTGCACCTGAATGCTGGCGCGCGTGCCCTGGACCGGAACCAGTTGCTGCTTGCTGTTGGTCACCCTGGGCTGGGCGATAACGAGATCGCTTTGACCCGCGGCCTTGGCCTGGAAGCTGAGAATGCAGATAACGCCGCTTCCGCTTACGCCAGACGAACCGTGGCGCGAGGCATTGATCAGAACCTGCCCTGGGACATCTTCGCGATGCGAGAGTTCCTGCGCCTGCCCATCCTGGCCGAGGAAACCTCCGTTATCGACGTTGATCAGCGAGAGTTTGGATGGGTCGTAGTGAATCTGCAAGGGAACGGTCGAAATGTCGGTGCCTCCATTCAGTGAAATTGGCACACTGAAGTTAGCGCCCGTAGTCACAGGACCAGCCGGCGCAATCAGAGTCAGCGTAACTCCAGCCGCGGGCGGCGGCGTGGGCAGCAAGGCTGCCGCGGCGGAGTCTCCAGCAGTCTTCCCCATCTGGTTGATCTGCGCAAGCGCCGCCGGTGCCGCGGCTAGGGCGCTTTGGCCGGGAACCGTACCGATGTTCGGCGGCTGCGCGTTCGCCCCTCGACGCGGCGGACGAGTCGGATTGACGGCTGGTTTTGGTCCCGGATTCGCATTGGGATTCGCATTGGGATTTGGATTGGTACCGGGGGCCGGAGCGGCATTCGAGTCCGGAGCTTCGCTGGGAATGCGGCGAATCTCGATCGACGAACCTTCGCCCGTATCGACGCTGCGCAAATTGACCGCGTCGATCGACTGCGAACGAACAACGTGCGGAATCACCAGAAAGACCAGTTCGTCGTCGCTGATGGTGTGATCCTTGGAGCCAAACAGGTACTTGAGAATTGGAATGGAACTCAGCCCAGGAATGCCGGTCCAACTGGCCTGGTCCTGTTTGTCCTGGATGCCGCCGATGATGCTGGCCTCGCCCTCGCGAAGGCGAATGACCTGGTCTACGACGCGCTGGCTGAGGATGGGCTCCGTGACACCGCTGATGGTCACCGAACCGCTCTGCGAGGTCACTTCGATTTTGATTTTCAGAGTCACGTCGCGGTCAAAGTGAACCGTCGGAGTCATCTCCACATTCACGCCCACATCGGTGTATTGGAATTGCGTGTTGACCAGGCCGCTGACCGCGGAAACGGCCGCGCTGGATTGGTAAGAACCGGTGGCGATGGGAATCTTGGAGCCGACTTTGAAGGTCGCTTTCTGGGCGTCGGTAGCGCGGATGCGGGGGTTCTGCAGGATCTTGGTGTTGGAGTCGGTCAGCAGAAGATTGGCGGTGGCAGAGCCGACGGTGACGGCAAAATCGGTGGCCTTCAAGTGGGCCATGTCGTAAAGCGAGGGGCTGCTGGAGCTGCTGGATGTGCCCGTCGTGCTTGTGGTGCTGGTTGTGGTGGTGGATGTGCTGCTGCTGGGCGCTTGCAGCGCAATGCTATAGCTGCTGGGCCAGGCAATGCCCAGGGTTCTCTCCCAGTTCTTGCTGACTTCGAGAATCGCGATGTCCACAACCACCTCGGGCCGCGCCTTGTCCAGGTCGTTGATGAGCTTCTGCGCCAGAAGCAGCTCGTCAGGCGTGCCGCGAATCACGATGGCGTTCTGGCTGGCGACGCCGAAGGCTTTGACGTTGGTCAGCACATTGCGGATCGCCGTCTGCACGTCGGTCAGATCGTTGGGCTGCCAGGCGTTGGAGAGATAAAAGGTCTGGACTGCCTGCTCATCCATCTCGGTGCGCTTGGCGCGGGTGTTGGCGGCAACAAAGATCGTGTTGTCGGTGACCGGCCGCCAGAAGGTATTGGATATGGTGCCTACAATGCGCAGCGCGTCGAGCAGCGAAACGCTGTTCAGATCCACTTGAATGCGCTTGGATGTGAAATCCGGATCGAAGAGAACATTGACGCCGGCCGCCTTGGCCACGGCCCCGTAGATCACCTTGGCATCCTCGGTCATGTGCAGCGTGACGGGTTCGTCTGAGACCGGGTGCAGTTCGGCCGGCGAGCCCATCGAATCGACATCCTGCTGCATGGCTGCGGCTTCGGGAACGGCGGCATCGGGAGCGGGCATCGTCTCACCGTTTTTCTTACGCACTTTGGCGATGGCCTGCTGCGCGGACTCATTGCTGGGATCGATCTCCGCGGCGTGCAAAAACTCCGCCAGCGCCTCCTGATCGTTGCCCGCGGCCAGCAGCTTTTGGCCCTTGGTCACATGCGCGGCTGAGGCCGTGATCCGCACCCGGTAGAGCGCGGTGCGGTAGCTCAGATCCTTGCCGTTCTTCTGATAGGCCTTCTGGTAGTTGTCAAAGGCTGCGTCATAATCGTCGCGCGCTTCTGCGGCCTGGCCGCGCTTGAAAAAGGAGCCAGCCGATTCGGCGCGCAGCGAAGCGCTGGAGAGGCCGAAAATGGCCAGAACGGCAAATAACGTTATCCAGTATGCTGCTCCCGAAAGGACGGTCTTGCAGGCTGTCTGTGCATCAACGCGGCGGTTCATCGAACTCCCAGGCGTCTTTGCCGGTCCGCGCTGCTCAACGGGGCCATTCGGGCTGCCTTGGCCGCCCCAGACGCTATTCCTGTTGCAATTCCCATGGGTAATACTTTCCATCCAACGCTGCTCCATTTTAGCAAAGCTCCGCTGTCTGCTGCCTGAAAGCAGCGTCAATGCTAGGATTGAGATTCGAGGAGGCCTTTGGATGGCCCGCCAAACCAGCCACGTGATCGTGCCCCAGACCGGCCCAGGCCCGCAGAAGCAGGCCAAGCCGCGCGATCCTGTCGCCAGCGGCCAGCGCGACGCGGCGCACAACCGCATGGCCAGCCACAACTATTTCCTGCTGGAAAAGTTCGAGGCCGGCGTCAGTTTGCGCGGCACTGAAGTCAAATCCATCCGCGAAGGCAAGGCCAACCTGCGCGACGCCTACGGGCTCATCCAGAACGGCGAAGCGTTTTTGCTGAATCTTCATATCGGTCCCTACTCCCACGGAAATATCTCAAACCACGACGAGACCCGCACCCGCAAGCTGCTGCTGCACCGCGAGGAAGTTCGCAAGCTACTATCGAAGACGCAGATCAAGGGCCACACGCTCATCCCCACCCGGCTTTACTTCCGCAACGGACGGGTCAAGTGCGAACTGGCCGTGGCCAAAGGCAAGCAGGACTGGGACAAGCGCGAGACAGAGCGCAGCCGCGAGGCCGACCGCGAGGCCCGCTCCGCCATCAACGCCAGCAAGCACCGCGGCGGGCGGTAGCGGCCTTCCCATATCCGCTCCTCAGCCCCAAATTGAAAACCGCCGCTCCGAATCGCTCCGATTCCCGAGGTTTTGCCCCCGGCAGAATGCTATGTTGGCTTCAGTTTTCAACTTCGGGGGACCGCTGTGTACAAAATCACCAAAGAAAAATTCGGATTTCAACTTACTTTCGGGGGTATCATTCCCCTCGATGAAATGACCCGCTGGCGCGAGGAAGCCAGAGCCGCGCTGATTGGGGCGCCAAAGACATTTGGCGTCCTGATCGATATGCGCACTTTGAAGCCGGGCGCAATCCAGCCTGACGCGCAAGCAGTCATGGTTGACGGACAAGGGTTGTTCAAAAAGGCGGGCATGGAACGCAGTTGCGTGATCCTCGCATCGGCCACCATCGCCATGCAGTTCGAGCGGTTGGCCAAAACGTCCGGTATCCATTCCTTCGAACGTTATATCAACGCTACGGGGCATCCTGACTGGCAGGCCAAGGCGCTGGGATGGATTGAACGCAAGATCGATCCGGGGCATTGAGGCGGTGAGCGCTGGAGGTCACCGGATCGCTACAACCTCAATCCCCAAATCAAGCTGCTTCCAGACGCGATCAGTCGTGTAAACCGTCGCCTTGCGCTGAATCGCCAGCGCAAGGCAGGCGCGATCACCCAGAGAAAGCCCAAATGGCCTGGTCTGGTGGATCAATTCCGCTGTGAGCCGCGCCTGTTCAGCCCCATATGGACAGACTTCAATCCCCATATTCAGCACCCGGTCCCAGACAAAGTCTGTCTCCCAACAGCCTTGCTTGAGTTTCGTGAGAACCTCCGCCAGATTCACCGCGCTAAGCAATCCGCCGTTAAACAAATCGGAGACGGCCTCGCCTCCAGGCTCATCGAAGAGGACGGCAAGAACCGAAGAGGAATCAAGGACGGCGCTCTTAGCCAAGATGCCTCTCATTTCTCAACCGGAATTCTTCAATCTCCCGGTCCGTCTCCTCCATCTCGCGGCGCGCCTCTTCCCGCCGCTCGGCGATCAACTGATCCGACATCAGCATCTCTCCAGGCTTGATCGGAATTTGCTTCCGAATCTCTTCCTGAATTCTTCGAATCCGCCTCCGGTGAGACTCGATCCGCAATACGCCGTCTTCCAGTTCCATGAGCACTGGCTCTCCCGCGGAGATCCCCATTGCCTCGCGAATCTGCGAAGGAATGACAATCCGGCCATTCTCACTCAATCGACTCTTGCCATGAAGAACACTTTCAGAGACGGTTCCCATAATGACCCTCTCTTTCATTATGTCATCAATACTATTCAATGACATTTCTTTGGCTCGTGTCATATTATCATTCATTGTCTCTGTCCCTGTCCCTATTCCCTGTTCCCCAGTCCCTATTCCCTTGTAAACTGTCTCCATGAAGATCGAACTGAAGCTCTCCCCCCTCTCAGAGATCAAGACTGAAGTGCTGGCCGTTCTGGCAGCCGACGCCCAAACCGCCAAAGGCCCCGACGCCAAGCCTCAACCCGTGCTGCTCACCGCCGACCTCTCCGTGCTGGCTGCCGCTGAGGCCGTGCTGGGTAGCGGCGAATTCAAGGCTGGCGCCAATGAGACGGTGCTGCTGCACGCTCCGGCCGGCCTCGCAGCCAAGCGCCTGCTGATCGTAGGCCTGGGCAAGAAAGCCAAGGCCACGGTTCACTCCGTGCGTACGGCTGCCGGAACTGCTGTCCGTTTTGTGAAGCCGCGCGGCATTCGGGAGCTGGTCTTCGCGCTGCCGGATCATGCGCTTGCCGAGCAGGATCTGGCCTTGCTCCCGCCGGGCCCCTGCACCCGCGCCGCCGTTGAGGGTGCTCTGGTGGGCGACTTTGATCCCGACACCTATCGCAGCGACCGCAAGGATCAGAGCGTGGAGTCGTTCACGCTGGCCGCGCCTGCCGACAAAGAAAAAGCGGACAAGGCCGCGCTTGAGGCTGCCCTGGCCGAGGGCGTCATTCTGGGCGAGAGCCAGAACTTTACCCGCTCGCTGGTCAACGAGCCAGGCAACAAGCTCACGCCTACCATCCTGGCCCGGCGCGCCATGCAGATGGCAGAAGAGGTCGGCATTGAGTGCCGCAACTTCTCCACCGACAAGCTGCACGACCTGAAGATGGGCGCATTCTGGAGCGTCTCGCAAGGTTCAGCCGAGCCGCCCGCGCTGATTGTGCTGCGCTATGAACCCAAAGGCGTTAAAGATGGGCCGGTGCTCGGGCTCGTCGGCAAGGGCATCACCTTTGACTCCGGCGGCATTTCCATCAAGCCCAGCGACAACATGGAGAAGATGAAGTACGACATGGCCGGCGGCGCGGCAATGCTGGGCGCAATGCGGGCCATCGCGCTGCTCAAGCCGAAGGTGCGCGTCGTCGCTGTCGTCTGCGCGGCGGAGAATATGCCCTCCGGCACGGCGCAGAAGCCCGGCGACGTGCAGACGGCAATGCCATTTGAAGCCGGCAAGCCCGGCAAGACCATTGAAGTGATCAACACCGACGCCGAGGGCCGCATGGTGCTGGCCGACGGGTTGACTTACGCGCGGCAACTGGGCGCAACTCATCTGATCGACGCCGCCACGCTTACCGGCGCATGTGTCGTCGCCTTGGGTTATGCCAATGCCGGCATCTTCTCCAACGACGATGAGACCTATGCGAAGTTCAATGCCGCGCTTGAGACCACGGGCGAAAAATTCTGGCGGCTGCCCTTGGGCGACGAGTACGCCGAACAAATCAAGAGCGACATCGGCGACATCAAAAATACCGGCGGACGCTGGGGCGGCGCAAGCACGGCTGCCGAATTCCTGAAGGTCTTTGTCGAAGACACGCCCTGGATTCATCTCGACATCGCCGGTATGGCCTGGGTGGAAGATAGCAAACCTTTTATCGCCAAAGGACCAAGCGGAGTTGCCGTGCGGTCGATCCTGGAGTGGGTGCGGAGTTACTGATGGACTTATCAATTCAGCTACCAGCCAGTGGTGAAAGACAGGTTTTGAAAGGGCACGACTTCAGTCGTGCCATAAATTGTTCAAATTAAACACGGGCTTTACAGGCTGCGGAAAAACTCTTCTGGAGGCAATTCCCAATGGCTTTGTAACCAGGGCACGACTTTAGTCGGGCCGATAAAGCCAATCATATCAACGTTGGGCCTTACAGGCTGCGGAAAAACTCTTCTGGAGGCAATTCTTGAAGGCTTTGTAACCAGGGCACGACTTTAGTCGGGCCGATAAAGCCAACCATATCAACGTTGGGCTTTAGCCCCTGCTACGCTCAATCGCGATTGCACCACCCGAATAGCCCTTTTTCCGCAGCCTGTTTAGCTTTTGAGGGACGATTTTTCGATATTCTCGACCTTCATCACGAGCTTTTAACCGATTGAGGTATTTATGAACATCTGGCGCATAAAACTGAGGGCGGAAAAAGGCGGAGATGATATGTGGCTATCGGGTGCCCCAGGTCCGGATTTTCGGACCTGGGATACCGCGAACCTTCTGTAGCAATAAGCAAGTGATTGTCCGCACCGCAGGCACTTACATTGCCTCCGGGCTTTCAATCCCCAGCCAACTGAGCGCCAGCACTAACTCCCGCAGTGCAACTGCGGCTGTCGCCAACAAGAAAGTCTTGCGCGCCGGATCTTCTTCAGTGAGAATGTGGTGCTTGTGGTAGAAATTATTGAACTCCTGCGCTAACTGGAATGCGTGCTTGGCCAAATACGCCGGCTCCGAAGTAGTTATGCACTGCTCCAAAACCAGTGTGCGGCGGCCGGCGCGCAGCCACAACGCCCAAATATCTTCGGCGGCCGCGCCTTGCAAATATGCGCCGGACTCACCTAACTTCGCGAATTCGGCGAACACCGCATCGGGCGTTGTTCCACCCTTGCGGAAGATATTGCGCGCGCGCACCACGGCATACTGAATGTAAGGGCCCGTCTCGCCGTCGAAACTCAGCGCCTCCTTGAAGTCAAAAGCGATCACCGAATTGCGCGTGAACTTGAGCATGAAGTAGCGCAGCGCGCCGATGGCAATCTGCTCGGCAATGAGTTGGCGTTCGGCGTTGTCGCGGCCGGTCTGGCGCGCATCCACCTCGGCGCGCGCGGCGGCGATGAGCTTGTCAATCAAGTCATCGGCCTTGACGCCGAAACCTTTGCGCCCGCTGACTTCAATGTACGGCCGCTTCAAATCTTCTTCGGAAACGTCATAGCCTAATTCGACGGCGCAGCGCGGCGTAAGCGCAACCATCTCATAACTGAAGTGCGTGTAGCGATTGGCTTGATCGATGTGCCCCATGCCGCGCAGTGCCTGAATCACGTTGGCTTGCGGGTCGCTCTGCCGCGCGTCGATCACGTTATAGATCGCCTGCGCGCCGCCAAATTGCGGATGCTCCGCACTTCCCTTTTCAGCCGAGATCCAGCACTCGTGATGCGGATAAGTGAAAAATGGCTTGTAACCAAAATCCTTACCCAGCAGGCCAAACTTCCATAAGTGGTAAGCAATATCCTTGCCAACATAAGTTACCGTTCCGTTCGAGCGTACAATAACTTTTGCGTCTTCATTTGTCTCGCCCTCTGTAACTTCAGCGCCGGGGCGAGTCATTACCCAACAGCCTTTGTTCTTGCCTTCCTTCTCAAAGTAAAGAACGCCAGTTTTCTTAAGTTGCTCGAAAGCCGACTCCCAGAATTTCAAGTGCAGGATCTCGCTTTCGCGGGGAAGAAAATCGTATTCGATGCCGAGGCGCAGCATGGTTTCCAGATGACGGCGCAGGACAGCGGTCGAAATCAGTTCGGCTGCATGAGCGACATCATTATTTCCTTCCTCGATTTCGTGAAGGTAATCCCGGCGAAGCATCTTCCAAACCGCGCCTCGATTCATTGGTGGTTGGTCTTCTTCCTGGTATTTCTTGGAAACCTCTGAATAGAGATCCCAGCACTCGAAATCAATGCGCCCACCACTGTTCTCCACTTCATGAATCCAAGCCTCAACTTCAGATGCCGACCGTCGGCCTTTTAGATGAAAAAGCGCGACCACCACATCCGCCACCTGCACCCCGGTGTTGTCGATGTAATTCTGCACGTCGACTTTTTGCCCGGCGGCGCGCAGCAGGCGTACAAAGGTATCGCCTAGAATCGCATTGCGCAGATGGCCAATGTGCGCGGCCTTGTTTGGATTGATGCTGGTATGTTCTACGAGCGAATGGATGCCAGTCGCCGCCTGCGAACCAGCTTCGGTGCTGGCGGTTGCAAGGACGCCGGCGGCCCGATTCAGCCGCGCATTGATGTATCCCGCGCCGGCAACCTCGAATCGGTCGAAGCCTTCAAGCCCGGCCAGTGCGGCCACAATCTCTTGCGCAATGACCTTGGGCGCTTTGCGCAGCTTGCGCGCCAACTCGAAGGCAATCGGCGTGGCCAATTCGCCAAACTTCAGCTCCGGCGGAATTTCCAACGGAATGTTTTCAAGCTGAAGGCCGTAGTTGGCCGCCAAAACCGTGCGAAGATGCTGCGTGAGCCTTTTCTGCAATTCCAGATACACGTCGCTGCGCCTCAATAATCCTTGATTTTCAAGGGCGATTCTAACAGAATTCGCTGCTTCCTGGCGGAACGCAGGCTGGCGGTATCCTAAAATTGAAGGGAAGAGATTCTTGCCTTCGGAGGCGAAATGAAAGTCCTTTTTATTGGCGGCACGGGAATTATCAGCACGGCTTCAACGAAGTTGGCAGTCGAGCGGGGCATTAATTTGACGCTGCTGAGGCGAGGAGTTCGCGAGGCTGACGTTCCGATAAATCTTTCGACGATCACGGCCGACATCAGGGATGAAACGGCTGCGTCCGAGGCGCTCGGCAAGCGAACGTGGGACGCGGTTGTGGATTGGACCGCCTTCACGGCAGCCGATGTGGAGCGCGACATCCGCCTTTTTCGCGGACGGACCAACCAATTCATCTTCATCAGTTCGGCCAGCGCCTATCAGAAGCCGGTGGGGCATTATCTAATTACGGAATCGACGCCGCTTGTGAACCCCTACTGGCAGTATTCGCGCGATAAAATTGCTTGCGAAGAGCGGTTGTTGCAGGCCTATCGCGAAGAGGGGTTTCCGGTGACGATTGTGCGCCCTTCGCTGACCTATGGCGAGACGCAGATTGTGCTGGCGGTGAATAGCTGGCAGAAGTCTTACACGGCGGTGGACCGGATGCGGCGAGGCAAGAAAGTGATTGTGCCGGGAGACGGAACTTCGCTCTGGGTGATTACCCATAACAGCGATTTTGCCAAGGGATTGGTGGGCCTGCTGGGGCACCGGCAAGCCATTGGCCACGCCTTCCACATCACCAGCGACGAGGTGATGACCTGGGATCAGTTTTATCGCATCACCGCGCAGGCCGCGGGCGTGGAGCCGCAACTGGTTCACATTCCGTCGGAGTTCATCGGCGCTTGCATGAGGGATTCAGTGGGCAGCTTGACGGGCGATAAAGCCGTGAGCGTAGTCTTCGATAACAGCAAGATCAAGCGCTTTGTACCCGGCTACTGCGCCACGGTTTCGTTTGCGCAAGGGATTCAGAGAACCATCGATTGGTTCGATGCGGATGCGCGGCGCAAGCAAATCGATGAAGGCGAGAACGCATCATGGGACAAGCTCATCGACGCGTACGAGAGCGGCGTTGATGAAGCGTTGCGCAGGTTTCGCGCTTGATTTCCGCGACTATCCCGCTGGGTCGTAATTCAAGTTCGGACCGAGCCAGCGCTCGATCTCTGATACGCTCATGCCTTTGCGCTGGGCATAGTCGGCAACCTGGTCGCGGTCGATTTTTCCGAGCGAGAAATAGCGCGAATCGGGGTGCGCAAAATAAAGCCCGCTGACGCTCGATCCGGGCCACATGGCAAAGGACTCGGTAATCCGCATTCCGGTCTTCGCCTGCACATCAAGCAAATGCCAGAGCGTACCTTTTTCCGTGTGATCCGGGCAGGCAGGATAACCCGCGGCAGGCCGGATGCCACGATACTTTTCGTGGATTAGTTCATCGATGCTCAGTGCTTCCGAGTGGCCATAACCCCACTCATCGCGCACGCGCTTGTGCAGGCACTCGGCAAAGGCTTCTGCGAGGCGATCGGCTATAGCCTCGGCCATGATCGCGTTGTAATCGTCGTGCTGGGCGCGGAAGCCATCGCATAATTCTTTGAGGCCAATGCCGGCGGTCACTGCAAAGGCTCCGATGTAATCACGCAGTCCGGTCTCTGTGGGCGCAATGAAATCGGCAAGCGATCGGCAAGGTTCGCTGCCTTCCTTGTTGGCTTGCTGACGTAGAAAGTGGAAGCGCTCAGTGATGTGTGCGCGAGTCAGATCCGCGTAGAGTTCGACATCGTCGCCAACGGCATTCGCGGGAAAGAAACCGTAGACGCCGCGCGCCGTGATAAGTTTCTCCTCGATGATGCGATCGAGCAACACATTGGCGTCATCGAAGATCTGGCGGGCCTGCTCGCCTTGTTCCGGATGGTCAAGAATGCGCGGGTACACGCCCTTCAACTCCCAGGTGTGGAAGAATGGCGTCCAGTCAATGAACTCGCGCAGCGTGGCAAGAGGAAAGTTGTCCAATACGCGCACGCCGGTAAACTCGGGGGCGGGAATATTATCCGCGCGCCACTCGATGTGCGTGCGGCGCTGGCGCGCAGTCTCAAGAGAGACCAGTTTCGCGCGCGGCGCGGCATGTGCCTTGCGGAGCCTTTCATATTCGGCGCGATGCTCGGCGACAAAGGCCGCCTTGCCCTCGTCGCTCAATAGGCTCGTAGTCACGGGCACGGCGCGGCTGGCGTCTAGCACATGGACCACCGGCTCGCTGTAGTGCGGAGCAATCTTGACGGCGGTGTGCGCGCGGCTGGTGGTTGCGCCGCCTATAAGCAGCGGCAGTTTGAATCCCTGGCGCTCCATCTCGCGAGCCACATGAACCATCTCATCAAGCGAGGGCGTGATGAGACCGCTGAGGCCGATCAGATCAACCTTATCGGCCTTGGCGCGTTCGAGAATCTTTTCGCAAGGGACCATAACTCCCATGTCAATAACTTCATAGTTATTACACGCAAGAACAACACCGACGATGTTCTTGCCGATGTCATGCACGTCGCCCTTGACGGTTGCCAGCAGGATCTTTCCCTGGGCTTTGACTTCATGGCCTGCGGCGGCCATTGCCAGCTTCTCGGCCTCCATATACGGCGTTAAGTGCGCCACGGCTTTCTTCATCACGCGGGCCGACTTGACCACCTGCGGCAGAAACATCTTGCCTGCCCCGAAGAGATCGCCGACCACGCCCATGCCATCCATCAACGGGCCTTCAATCACCAGCAGCGGGCGGCCCAGCTTGACGCGCACTTCTTCGGCGTCGATCTCAATGTACGCGTCAATGCCCTTGACGAGCGCGTGCGAGAGACGCTCTTCGACACTGCCGCCGCGCCATTCCTCGGCTTTCTTTTCATTCGCGGCAGCACCTCCGGCGCTTGATCCATCCGCCTTCAGTGCCTCGCCGTGCGCGACTAATCTCTCAGTAGCGTCAGAGCGGCGGTTGAGCAGCACATCCTCTACCAGCACCTTCAGTTCCGGTTCGATCTCCTCGTAGACTTCGAGCATTCCGGCATTCACAATGCCCATGTCCATGCCGGCCGCAATGGCGTGATACAAAAATGCGGAGTGCATTGCTTCGCGGACTTTATTGTTGCCGCGAAAGCTGAAGGAAATATTCGACACGCCGCCGCTGACTTTGGCGTGCGGCAGATTGGCCTTGATCCAGCGCGTGGCATTGATAAAGTCAACGGCGTAATTATTGTGCTCTTCCATGCCTGTGGCGACGGTGAGAATATTGGGATCGAAGATAATGTCTTCAGGCGGAAATCCGACTTCAAGCAAAATGTTATAAGCCCGTTCGCAGATCCGAATCTTCTCGTCATACGTTGCTGCCTGACCATTTTCGTCGAAGGCCATTACGACTACAGCCGCGCCATACTTGCGGACGGCAGCGGCATTCTGGCGGAACTTTGCTTCGCCTTCCTTCAACGAAATCGAATTGACAATGCCCTTGCCTTGAAGACACTTGAGCCCAGCCTCAATCACTTCCCACTTCGACGAGTCCACCATGAAGGGAACCTTGGCGACCTCGGGCTCGCTGGCCAATAACTGCAAATAACGAGTCATCGCGGCGACGCCGTCGATCATGCCTTCGTCCATGCAAATGTCGATGACGTTGGCGCCATTCTCGACTTGCTGGCGCGCCACGCTGACAGCTTCTTCGTAATTGCCTGCCTTGATGAGCTTGGCAAATTTTGGCGAGCCGGCTACGTTGGTGCGCTCGCCGAGCATGATGAAGACACCGGGCTGCTGCGTGAAGGGCTGTGAGCCGGACAGACGCAGCGGGCGCGGTTCTTCGGTTTCTAACTCGGCAGTCACGGGCCACAGCTTGCGCGGCGGCTTGCCATCGAGCGCCTGAGCTATCGCGGCAATATGTTCCGGCGTATTGCCGCAGCAGCCTCCTGCGATATTAATCAGCCCACCTTTGGCAAACTCGCCCAGATAGCGAGCCATATCCGAAGGCCCAAAATCGAAGCCAGTGGGCGAGAGTGGATTGGGCAAGCCCGCATTCGGATAACACGAGATTGCCGCATGAGACTTCTCCGCAAGCTGGGCAAGAAACGGATACATAAGATCCGGACCAAGCGAGCAGTTGAGCCCTATCGAGAGCGGATGCACATGCTCGACCGCGTTCCAGAAGGCCTCAATGGTCTGCGCGGAGATCATCGTCTCGCCGCCGCGGCCCACGGCAGCCGAGATCATGATGGGAAGTTCTCGGCCGTTCGCGGCAAGGCCGTCCTGATCGAAGACCTCGCGAATGGCGACGAGCGCGGCCTTGGCATTCAGCGAGTCAAAAATGGTTTCGACGAGAAGCATATCCACGCCGCCAGCGATGAGGGCGCGCACCTGCTGCATGTAAGCGGCCTTCACCTGGTCGAAAGTGACAACGCGAAAGCCGGAATCGTCGGCGTCCGGAGAGTTGGAAAGCGAAACCGTCAGCGGGCCGATTGCTCCGGCAACAAAGCGCTGACGTCCCGTCGCGTTTGCAATCCGGTCAGCCCATTCGCGGCATTGCCGCGCTGAGGTCTCATTGATCTCCCATGCCAGATTATTGAGAAACTCATCCTCAACAACCTTCTGATAAAACGCGGGATCTTTGCGGCCGCCCTGCTCGCGCGGGTCGTCCACAAAGAACTCGCTTTGCGTGATGCTGGTTGCGCCAAAGGTGTTGGTCTCAAGAATGTCCGCGCCAGCCTCGAGAAAGCGGCGATGAATGTCGCAAATCATCGCGGGCTGCGTCAGCGAGAAAATGTCGCCGTTATTCAGCAAATCCTTGGCCGAGTCCTTGAAGCGCTCTCCGCGCATATCCGCTTCCGTCATGCCATAAGTGCGGATCGTAGTGCCCATCGCTCCATCGATGATGGCAATGCGGTTCTCGAGAATGCTTTCAAGTGGATGCTTGCGTTTGATGGTCATCTCTCCCCGATGGCTTTGGCCTTGGCTATTCTGGTTTGTGCGCTCCGGCGCAACAATATATTTCATTATAGCGATGGAAAAGGCGCAAATTGCGGGCAAGAGATAAGTCAGGTTAGCGGCGGAGTGGCAATCAAGCCGGTATTCCAGATGCAATCTTCATTCAATTCTTCTATGGCAGATTCACAACGGCAGCCAAATTTGTTTCCGCGGGACGCTTGATATTTTTGGCCACATACATGGACGCGTCGGCAACGCTCAACAGGCTGTCTCTGGTGGCGCCATTTTCCGGATAGAGGGCAATCCCGAAGCTGGCCGAGCCTTCAATAAAATTCCCTCCAACAATGAACGGCTCACGGAAGCAGTGTTCAAGACGCTGGGCAATTTCTTCCACTCCGGCGCGGCTGCGCACCATGGGGAGCAGAGCGGCAAACTCATCGCCTCCCAGCCGCGCCAGCAGGTCGTGCGAGCGGAGTTGCTGCTTCATGCGCCGCGCCACCTCCTGCAGATAGAGATCTCCAATGTGGTGGCCGTACTCGTCATTCACTTGCTTGAACTCATCCAGGTCAATATAGATCAAGCCGAAGATCTGAGCGTTGCCGCGCGCCTCTTCAATCTGCGCGTCCAGATGCTTCTCGAGCGAAAAGCGATTGTGAATGTCGGTGAGCAGGTCGAACTCAGAGCGGTGGCGCAGATCGTTGTAAAGCCTGCGAGTCTCAATGGACAGCGTGGCCAGGCCGGCCGCCATCGACAAAGTTTCCGATTCAACGGCATCAGCTTTGACAAGCGGCCCAAAGGCGGCAAAGACTGCGCCGAGCGGCGGGCCGGAGCGGGCAGGAATCTCATGGCGAACGACGCGCAGGGCGGCAATTTCAGGCGGACATTTTCCCAACAGGGCTCCGCCTGCAATCTGGCACCAGCAGGGTGCGCCATGGAACTTGAAAGAGGCCAGCGCCACAATTTCTTCAATGATTTCAGCCAGCGGGCGCGAGCCGTTGATGTCCTCGAGAATGTGACTGCGCCGCTGTTCTATCTCTGCCAGCGCGGCCGTCTGCCGCCGCACCTTTCGCTCCAGCGTCCAGCCCTTGGCCAGGACGGCGAACAGAACCAGAATCAACGCACAGACAACAAGAGTGAGATTGCGGATATTGAGCGAGGTAGGCCCGGCAACCACCGCAACGTCGTCAAAGGAGCGCAAAAGCACGTTAAAGGGCGCCTCTTGAGTAATGTTATAGGGGTTGGTGCCTTCAATCTTGCAGATGCCGGTCACGCGAATTTTGGAGCCGAGAGGCACCTTTTTCATCTCCGGAATGGGGAGGCGGCTGGCAGAATCCGGATGACGGTAGATGGCTGAAAACAGTTGGCCGTCTGCCAATAGAACATATTCGTCCTGCGCGGCGCCTCGAATCGCAGTGACTACCAGGCCTTCGATCGAGACCAGATCGTAGAGGTGGCCATCCGGCTTGTTGGCGCTCCAAAGAGCCAGTTGCTGCCAGGTGGCGGGCACTGGCTTGATGGGTGCTTGTATGTTGCTAACCTGGAAATCGCCGTGGGTCAACGACAGAAAGCCATTATGGGCATCGGGAAAGCCCGTGGCATCGGCGATGTCGCCTATTTGCAATGAGCTCCGTTCGGGGGTTTCGATCCAGAGGCTTTTAGCGCCGTCTTGCAGCACGACTGCCGTTCCAGGTTCGTAGTATGTGATGCTTCCATGAACTCTGACCCTCTGAGTTTGATCCTGAACGTGATAAGCGGAAAATACTTTGTCCATCGGCGTGACAGGCAGAGACCAAGGATTGGCGCTGGCGCGTTTCAACACATTGACATTGGCCATCGAAGCAACGTGAAGAATCACTCCAGCCTGCTGCATCTTGGGATCGAATTTCCCGCCGGCAATGCCGGTGATCTCGACCTCGGCATCAAGCAGGCCCTGGAGCAGATTGGGATCGCTGCTGTCTACCATTGCGTCGATATAGCCGCCATCGGTGAGCAATTGCAGATAGGTAATGCGCACCTCCGGGCTCCAACCCAATTCAGCCGTGCGGACCACTGCATGAACTTTGACTAACATGCAGTCGTCCTGGGAGAGGACCAAATCACTGAAGGTGGCCCGCACGGCTTTGGGCAAGTCGCCGTGATGGAGCAGCGTCACGCTATCTGGAATGACAATGGGGCGAAAGCTGGCCTGTGTCTTACCGCGCACCAGAACGCGATCGCCAGCTCGCAGCTTGGCATCGGCGGTGAGATACACAAAAATTGCCTGATCGCCATCCTGTACAAAAAGAAGGCCCGAATAGCCGGGGAAGTAGGTAACGGTTGCCTCAAATGCGACCGGCAGAGCCTGACTGGCCTCGGCATTGCTCAGGGCGCGCACCGCTCGCAGCGTGGTCAGCGCGGGCGGTGCCGCTGCCCAGGCAAAACAAGACCACCCGAAGATCGCGGCAATCGCAGGTAAAAGTCTTTTCATCACACTTCCGGTTGAACCAGTGTTCAATCGCCAGACCTCCAAAGTCTATATCGGCAATTTTTAGCTGGCAATTACGACATAGTTTGTCGCCGTTCTGGGATTGAACCGAAGGGGCTTTCCCATTGACGAAACCTCAGCTTCAGGAACTGAAGCAGCTATCGGCAGGATTCGGGTAATCTAGAGAGATGAGCGATACCAAAGATAAAGCGGCGGCAGCGCGGGACGACATCTTCGATCTATTGGTTGTAGGCGCCGGACCCACCGGGCTGGCCTGTGCAATCGAAGCGCAGAAGATCGGATTGCGCGTTGCGATCGTGGAAAAAGGATGCGTCTGCAATTCGCTCTTCCACTACCCTTCGCATATGACCTTTTTTACGACACCGGAGTTGCTGGAGATTGGCGGCATTCCCTTTCCCAGCCCCAATCCCAAGCCGGGCCGCAATGAGGCGCTGCAATACTATCGCCATGTCGCGGCTTACTATAAATTGGATATCCGGCAGTACCATCGCGTCGAGCGAGTCTCGGGCGCTGACGGCGGCTTCACCGTGCACACGATGGACCGCTTTGGCCGCGGCGGATCATTGAAGGCTGGCAAGCTGGCCATCGCCACCGGTTACTACGACTTGCCGAATTACCTGCACATCCCCGGCGAGAGCCTCAGCAAGGTGCATCACTATTATTTCGATCCGCATCCTTTTTTCGGGATGGACGTGGTGGTGATTGGCGGCAAGAACTCGGCGGCCATTGCGGCGCTGGAGCTTTACCGCAGCGGCGCGCGCGTCACGCTGGTCTACCGTGGAGCGGAGATTCCGCCACACGTTAAATACTGGATCAAGCCGGACATTGAAAACCGCATCAAGAGGCACGAAATCAAGGCGCACTTCCGCTCCCAAGTCATTGAGATTGACACCAATTCGGTTGTCATTGAAACGCCGCAGGGCCGCGAGACAGTCAAGAACGACTTTGTCTTTGCCATGACCGGCTACCATCCCGACTTCGATTTTCTGGAGGCTTTGGGTGTGCGCCTGGAGGGCGAGGACCGGCTGCCGGCCTCTAACCCGGAGACGCTGGAGAGCAACGTGGCTGGCATCTATCTGGCGGGAGTGATCGTGGCCGGCGCGCGCACCAATGAGATCTTCATCGAGAATGGCCGCTTGCACGGCATCCAGATCGCCGAGGCGTTGACGGCAAAAATGCAGCGGCAGGCGCTGATTCTCCGCCCTGCCGCTGAGTAGACTCAATTCACCGCGCAAGCACAATCAGTAAGAAGCGGAGGCCAGCGTCGTGCCCGGCGTAAAGGAAACGCCGCGCAGAAGCTCGCCGTTTCCCGCGTCGTAGAGATCGGTAAAGGTCTCCAGCGCGGCAACGGTTGGTGAAGTGTTGGCCAGCTTGTCGGTGATCAGATAGAGCTTGTTGGGGTCCGCGCCCTCGTCGCCGTCTCCGCTGACCGTGGAGGATGTGGCCCAGATCGTGACTGTCTGGCCCAGAATGCGATTGCCTCCGATGGTGCCGATGAGGTTGCGCAGGCCGTCTGTCGCCGGCGCCCAGGGAAGGCCGGTGCCATCCGCAAAAGTGTTGTCGCCGGTGAGGTAACCGGGGACGGTGTAAGGGATGCCAAGATTCAATCCCTTGGTCAGTGTGTAGGCAAGCTGCCAGGTCTTGGTGGTCGAGTTGAAGATCCACTTCTGCAGGCCGCCGGTATTGGTTGCACCGGCTGCGTCGGTGTAAGTATTGGTTGCGGAGTTATAGGTGTTCACGCCGTCGCCCTCATCGGCAACATACAACGTAGTTGCGTTGGCAAACCACAGGCCGAAGGGATAAGCGACCGGGTTCGACACCTTGTTCGAGACGGTGGGGAAGCCGGCTAGAACGCACATGTTATTGGCCAGGCCGGTGGTCGAGTTATAAGTCGGAGCCAGGTTTGTGGTGGGCAATGCCGCGCCGGCCACTGGCAATCCGACGCCGGGCGTCGCGCTGGTGCTGGGGCAGGCCGTGCCGGTTGTATCCACAAAATATACAGTGTTCACGCCGTTGCCGCCGCTGCCTTTGGTGACGTAGAGAATGTTGTTATAGAGAGTCATGCCGCGGAAGTTATCGTCCTTGCCAACCTTGTCGGCCGCATCGCCCAACTGCGTGACATTGAAGCTTGCAACGGGCGTCGGCAAACCAACTCCGGCGGTGGTCTGCGCGGCTTCGGTTTCATTGAGGGCTTGAATCAACTGCACGCCCGCTCCATTGACCACCTGCTCGGGCTCTGGATTGCCGCCATTGCCTGCATTGCCGACGGTATAGAAATAGTTGTTGCCGCCGGTATTCACATAGATTGCGGCGCGGCCGTTGTTGCCGCTGTAGGCATTGGTTTCCGTGAATGTGAACTGCCCCGCCGCATTGACTGTAGCGACGGCGCGATAGTACGAGCCCGGCACCGGGTTGGTCGGGTCAATCACGGCCGGCGTATTGGCGTTGGAGACATCGATCGTATTGACGGGAGCTACATAGTCGATAAAGGTCAGGTAATTGCCGTCGAGCGAAAGGTGCAGCGCTTCCTCCGATTTGGAGCTGTAACTGGTCACCAACTGATCGCCGGATGTGGTCAGGCTGTTGGGAACTTCAATGCTGTTGACCACGCTGCCTGCCGGGGTCAGCTCGTCAAGAAAAACCGGCGATGTAATGCCAAAGCTGCCATCGACTGCCGTGTTGACATTGTTGAAAACCTCGGGGAATGTCCCATCGACTGCCGCGGTGCCGCAGGTGACTTTATTTGCCTTGTTGGCAACGCAGTTGGGAGGCAGGGTCTCGCCGATTGTGACTGTGGCGGATGTGCCGGCATAATTCGAGCGGCTGACGACAAGGTTGCCGGGGGTGAAGGCTGTCTGCGCGGAGGCGGCGATGCCAGCGGCCAGGGCGGTCAAAGAGAAGAGAGAGAAGGCGCGGCCAGCCAGGCGCCGGCAGTTGCGGAGAGATGCAGAACCAATCATCGGGAAAGCTCCTTGTAGGCTTGGTGTCGAAAATTTCGCGTACTCGCGGGAGGTGGCGGCAAGGCCGGAAGCCCGCCGCCAAAGGATCGTTTTAGGATGAACTGAGCCGCGCGCGGAAACTCCGCGCAACCCTGGGTCAACGGAAACCCTAGGCCAGCATGGAGCCGGAGGAAAGAGTTTGCCCCAAGCGCTTTCTTGCAACCAGCAGACCCAAACCAACAAGCCCTGTCAGCATCAAGACAATCGATCCCGGCTCGGGCGCCGCCGTAACACTGGCGTCGTCGATCACTACCGATCCGTCGCCATTGATGTATTCGGCGAGGGTCGGATTGGCGTAGGCCGTGAACTCCAGATCGGTAATGGTAGAGGTAGCCACAAACTCGCCAGTGTAATCCACAAAGAGCGAGCTGTTGTTCGCATTGGGGAAGCCGTTGTCCGCAACGCTGCCCGGCAAACCGCCAATCGAGAGTCCGTTTTCCGTGACCGACAGGGTGTTAGGCGAATCCGAATCGGCCCAGAAGCTTATAACATACGACTGGCCCACGACCGTGGTCAGATCCTGGTAGAGCGAACTCGACGCGTAAGGAGTGAATGCGGTGAGGTTGGCGGAGTTGTTGCCGTCGTAAACATACGGATCCTGGTTGTCGATGTAGACAGTCGAAGCTCCGCCGCCTACGATCCAGTTGCCTCCGTCGATGCTCTGTCCCGCGTAATAGGTGCCCCCGCCGCCAGCCGACTCAAAACCGGGGTCGGCGACGATGTTGCCGGCATGGGCCGTGGCGCTAATACTTAACACGGCCAGAACTGCAGCTATCAGGGGAAGCGAGGGGCCTTGACGGCGGTTTTTGGGGAAAGTCTTCTCACGGATCATCTTGTCTGCCTTTTTTTGTGCGGGGATTGAATTCCGACTTCTGTTCAAAGAAGATCACAGAGGGGGCGAGTCTTCGTTGAGGGAGAGTTTAATATTCGATGAATTCTGTCCAATTTAGCGGCACACGCACGGATGAGGAGTTTCGATTCAACCTGAAAATGTCAGTTGCATACCGTCATCCTTGGCCTGCATCGAGGTTTGGGGCCTCTAAAACTTTCTGCTTTGTAATCCAGAGCCCGACTTATAGCCTGCCCTGAGCTGAGTCGAAGGGGGCCGCAATGGGCTGAAAGGAAAGCTGAGCTTTACAGGCTGCGGAAAAACTCTTCTGGAGGCAATTCCCAATGGCTTTGTAACCAGGGCACGACTTCAGTCGGGCCGCAAAGCCAATCATATCAACGTTGGGCTTTAGCCCCTGCTACGCTCAAGCGTGATTGCAACCCCCGAATAGCCCTTTTTCCACAGCCTCTTTAGCCCCTGCAAAACCTCGATCTTGCAAATTTTCATGCTTCGGCTTCTTCTCGATCGTCGATTTCCAGCTGCTCCGCACCTCGCCCAAATAGTGAAATCGTCAATCGCTGCAAGGAGAAGATGATAACCAATTCAAGGCTGGATCGACTGCCGTCTTTAGGTTCAATTGCACGGCGGAATTTGCGCCAGAGGCAGCCCGGCATGGTTTAACGCGAGAGGAAACCTATGGGATCGATGCACTCCCCTCAATACGCTGAGGGCACATGGGCCATGCAGTGCAGCCGCGACGGTGCTGGCGAGGCATAGGAGCGCGTGACGTGCAGCCTGTCCATCACCACGTAGCGCGTTCGCAGGCCGTCGATGGCCGCGGGCAGTTGCACGGGTAGGCGATTGCGATCGACGTAAAGAATCAGCGCGGCCTCGCGAGGATTGTCCAGGCTCTGCCCCACGCCCACGCCGAAGAAACTTGGGTACTGCCGCATCAAATTCGCGGCAGTCTGATTCTTGATCACCGCTGCCTGCGCAAGCGTTGTGGACGATAGCGCAACCCATCCAGCCTCAAAGGGATTCTGCGGCGCTGAGCCGAAACTCACCGCACGAGCCGTAGTTGGGATCGCTTCGGTGCGCACGCCATCCACCGTGGCCGGCACATTCACCGTCATCTTCTCGTCCGTGTAGAGAATCACCGCGGCTTCGCCCGGCCGGTCGCTGCTTTTGCCGATGCCCACGCCCAGAATTCCCGCCGATGGGTTCACCAGCATACGGGCCTGCGCCAAAGCCTGCTGGCCGCGCGCCGTCTCGGCGTCGCTGAGAGCGCGGTTCTGCGCTGCTGAAATGGTATTGTCGCCATAACTCAAGCAACTGACCGCGTGGTCGGAAGTACCCGCAAAGGTATAACTCCCGCCTAACTGCGCGCCTAACTCATTCAAGACATCCGGCGCAGGATTGGCCACGCCCTGGCTCACTCCGGATAAGTCCATGCCCCCCGCAAAATAAAGCCCCACCGGCTCGGCATTCGCCGCATCCACCAGCAGCGCGCCGGAGTCGCCCGCATCGCTGAATTGGTTGCCGCTGACGCCAATCTGATGTGTAAAAGTCTTGGTCAGGTAAGGCTTGGTCTCCGCGCAATCCAGAAAATAATCCACCGTCACATCCAGATCGAGCGCCGAGATGCCGCCGCAGGTCAGCCCCGTAGTCCGCCCGCTCTTGGCCACCTTCTGATCGAGCCATGCTGCCTCGCCACGGCCGCCCGAGGAACTAATTCCCGGCGGCGCGGCGGCCAATGTTCCGTCGGCTTGCCTGCCTCCCAGCTCAAGAATGCTGCCGGAGGCGTCCACCGTGCGCGAGGTAACTTGCGCAATCGCCGCGTCGGCGTTGGTCTGCTTCAAGCTCAGCGGCAGCCAGCCAGTCAGCGAGGCCACCGACTCCACGTTCCCGCCGTCGCCCAGCGGCGAGCAGTTATTGTCGATCAGACCAGGCTGGATGATCGTGTCGCCCACGCTGGCGTGGTCGCTCTTGGCCAGCACATGATTGTTGCTCAGCAGGTACGCGCGCTTGCTTGCGTCTTCCACAATCGCGCCCAGTGTGCCGCTGCAGCAGTCCACAATTTTTTCGCCGCGCGTGTCGTAGTCGTGGTTGTTGCCGCCTGAGGTGCCCAGCAGCACAGTCGCCGGCAACTGGCCCTGATGCGCGGCGGGGTTGCTCATCACGCCAGCCGTATTGACCAGCACCACGGATGCTGCCTTGGCTGGCGCGGCGGTTGCAACGCCGCTCACCGTAGCCACCACGTAAGTCGCGCCAGTAAATGGCACCGAAGCCGGCGCTGAGTAAGTGACCGTGCAGGAGGTAAAGCTGTGCCCGCCGCGCTGGCAACTGACGCCGCCAAGCGAGCCCTGCACACCAGCTTGTCCTTGCCCGCTCGCCGAGTTGGCCAGTTCGAAGTCGATGCCCGCCGTGCCGCCCGCCTCGGCCAGTACGCCGGTAACGGTCACGCTTCCACTCGCGCCCAGCGCCATATTCTCCGGCGTAAGCGGCTGCAAAAAGCCCGGCGTCACCGTCAAAACTGAATAGGCGCGAAGGCTGGGATTCGCCGTCAGAGTCGCGGTGATCACCACGTCGGCGCGGTCGGCGGTCAAGTAGCTGGGCGGAGTGTATTGGCCGCTGGCGTTGATGCTGCCCGGCCCGCTGGTTGCGTCCCCGCCAGCCACTGACCAAGCCACCTCCGCCGCGCCGCCGCCGGTGAGCGTTGCCGTATATTGATGCACCAATGCGCCCTGTGCGTTGGTCGCATTGCAGCCGGTGCAGTTGGTGTCGATCGCAGAGCCGCCGGGAGTGACGGAAAAGACCGCATTCGAGGAGTTTGCAGAGACCAGACCGTTGCCGCAGCCAGCCGCAAAAAGCAGCGCCGGAGCCAAAAGCAGCGAGAGTTTCTTGTGGAACGGCTTCCGCATCGTCAATCCCAGTACCTATTGTATCGACTGCGAGCGAAAAAGAAAGGAAGCAAGCTGCCCGCAAGACAACCGCAGCCCGCCTGCGCGATGCTATAAGGTAGATTGACAGAGAATTGACAATCGCTATCTCGGAACGGATTCTTTTTCTGATCCCTGACCCCTGCTTTCAACAAGGAGTTCGCATTGGCTCGATACACCGGAGTTCTGGGAATTCTGGCCGTGCTCATCGCGGCGTGGCTGGGCTCGACCGACCGCAAACGCATTCGCTGGCGAACGGTCGGCTGGGGGCTGGGCTTGCAGCTCGTCTTCGCCTTCTGCGTGCTGCGCTTCAGCTACGGCCAGCAGGCGCTGGAGTGGGCCGGCGGCGTGGTCAAAGCCATGCTGGCCACCACCTATGCCGGCACCAGCGTTCTCTTTGGCCCGCTCGGTGTTCCCACAGGTTCCATGGGCTCAATTTTTGCCTTTCAGGTGCTGCCAACAATCATCTTTATCTCGGCATTTTTCGCCGTGCATTATCACATCGGCGTAATGCAGATTGTGATTCGCGCGCTGGCCTGGGTGATGCTCAAGACGATGCGCATCAGCGGCGCTGAGAGCATGAATGTGGCGGCGTCGATTTTCATGGGCCAGACCGAAGCGCCGCTGACCATTCGCCCCTTTCTGGCCAAGGCCACGCACAGCGAATTGATGACCATCATGACCAGCGGCATGGCGCATGTCTCGGGCGGCATCATGGCCATGTACATTGCGCAGGGCGTCGCGCCGGAGCACTTGCTCGCTGCCGTCATCATGACCTCGCCGGGCACCATTCTGATCGCCAAAATGCTGGTTCCAGAAACCGCCGTCCCCGCTACTGAAGGCCGCGTCGTCATGCCCAAGGACGAGCTGCACAAGGAAGAGAATCTCGTCGGCGCCATCGCCCGCGGCACCATCGACGGCGGCAGGCTGGCCTTCAATGTGGCCATCATGCTGGTCAGCTTTCTCGCGCTTGTGGCGCTGCTGGACGGCCTGCTGGGCTGGGCTCATGGCGGCGCGCATTGGCTTCCCAGCTCGCTCGGCCAGATACTCGGCTTCTTCTTTGCGCCCGTGGCCTGGCTGATCGGAGTTCCCTGGCATGATTGCGGGGCAATTGGAAATCTGCTGGGCACGCGCATGGCGCTCAATGAAGTTATCGCCTACATTCATTTGGGCGCGCTGAAGGCCGTTCTCGCGCCACGCTCGTTTATCATCGCAACCTTTGCGCTCTGCGGCTTTGCCAATCTAGGTTCGATAGGAATGCAGATCGGCGGCATCGGCGCATTGATTCCCGAGCGCCGCAATGAGTTAGCCAAGTTAGGCGTGCGCGCGATGCTGGCCGGGACGATGGCGAACTTGATTTCAGCTTCCATTGCGGGGATGTTTTTGGGGTGATGCTTTTTCTCGTACACCGAAAATCGGGCGCTCTACCCACTTTTGGGTCCGGTTATCCAAAAGTACTCCAGAACATACTTCCGCACACCGGTCTGGAGACGGCGGTCTATTTACTTCTGGTGCTGACCGCTGGCATTTGTGAAGAAATTATCTTTCGAGGCTACTTGCAACATCAGTTCATTGTGTGGACCGGCAGCGCGGCAATCGGAATCGCTCTGCAAGGCATTCTCTTCGGTATATACCACGCGTACATGGGTCCGGGGATGGTTATTGTGATCGCCGAATTTGGATGTTTGTTCGGTATGCTTACTTGGTGGCGCAAGAGTCTGCGACCCGGCATCGCAGCCCACTTCATGCAGGACGCAATCGGCGGACTGGTTCTGACCAGATTCGTGCTCAAGTGAACATGTATCGCGCGAATTCTTTGGGTGGATGGTCGCATCGCGCCGGGATCATCCTGAAAACGGCCGTTGCACACCGTCATCTGTGGCCTGCATCGAGGTTTGGAGCCTCAGAAACGTGTTGCTTTGTAATCAGGGCCTGACTTCTAGCCTGCCCTGAGCGGAGTCGAAGGGGGCCGCAAAAGGCCGGAAAGAAAAGCTGGGCTTTACAGGCTGCGGAAAAACTCAAAACGGAGGGAGGCGGGGGTTTCAACCCCCGCATAAAGCCAACAGAATCAGTACGGCTTTACAGGCTGCGGAAAAACTCAAATGGATGAAGGGTACGGGCTTTACAGGCTGCGGAAAGACTCTTCTGGAGGCAATTCCCAATGGCTTTGTAACCAGGGCACGACTTCAGTCGGGCCGATAAAGCCAATCATATCAACGTCGGGCTTTAGCCCCTGCTACTCTCAATCGCGATTGCAACTTCTGAGCAGCCCTTTTTCCGCAGCCTCTTTAGCCCGTACATAACCACTGCTTTATCAACGCCGGCTTTACAGGCTGTGGAAAAACTCCGCGCGAGGCAATTCTCGAAGGCTTTGTAACCAGGGCACGACTTTAGTCGGGCCGATAAAGCCAATCATATCAACGTTGGGCTTTAGTACTTATCCGTAAATAACAACCGTTTGCCTCCAGCAGATCATTGCAGCAGCGAGGTAGAGCAAGCCGAGATAGCTGGCCTCGGTTTTCTCAAAGCTGACCAGTAGTTTTCGGTAGCG
>Ga0181516_10000165_pt1 | contig 70081 bp, 53 predicted proteins | sample PEATcosm2014_Bin_25_FD_121104 | JGI IMG/M metagenome (GOLD analysis project Ga0181516, IMG submission 121104) | Peatland microbial communities from MTU Mesocosm Facility, Houghton, MI, USA - PEATcosm2014_Bin01_10_metaG | ecosystem: Environmental > Terrestrial > Soil > Wetlands > Peat | place...
CTCGTTTGAGATGATTCGCGCTCTGGTGCAACGCCTGCCGGTCATGATTTGCCCGCGCTGGGTTGAGGTCAAAGCGCAGCCGATTGCGATTGAAGATGTGATTGCTTATCTCATTGCGGCGCTGGAACTGCCCATTGAACAGTCCGCAGTCTTTGAGATTGGCGGGCCCGATCAGGTCAGTTATGGCGAAATCATGCGGGAGTATGCGCGGCAATGCGGACTGCGTCGATGGATGATCCCGGTGCCCATTCTGACGCCACACTTGTCGAGTCTGTGGTTGGGCCTTGTTACTCCAATCTATGCTCGCGTTGGCCGCAAACTTATTGAGAGCATGAGGAACCCAACGCTGGTCCGCGATCTGTCGGCACTGACAGTCTTCAATATTCAGCCAATGGGTTTGAAGGAAGCAGTCAAGAGAGCCCTTCTCCATGAAAACCTGGAGTATGCTGCGACTTTCTGGTCCGACGCGCTCTCCTCCAGCGGGAAACCTGCGTCGTGGGGTGGTGTGCGTTTCGGGACGAGGTTGGTCGATTCCCGGACCGTTCACGTCTCAGTTCCCCCGGCCCTGGCCTTTGCGCCCATCCAGCGCATTGGAGGTTCGAACGGATGGTACTTTGCCAGTTTTCTCTGGCAGGTTCGAGGCTTCTTCGATCTCCTTGTGGGAGGCGTGGGACTGCGCCGGGGCCGCCGCGATCCTCACACACTGGTTGCCGGCGATGCTCTCGATTTCTGGCGAGTCGAGAGTTTTGAACCGGACCGCAGGCTCAACCTGATGGCGGAAATGAAAGTGCCGGGCCGCGCATGGCTGCAATTCGAAGTTGAGCCATCCAGCGATGGCGCCGTGATTCGGCAAACCGCGATCTTCGATCCGGCAGGGCTCAGTGGGCTTCTTTATTGGTACGCCCTTTATCCTATCCATTACTGCATCTTCAAAGGGATGCTTCACCAGATCGCAGCCATTGCGCGGCGCGGGTCAGCCGCAGTCCCGGTTCCGCTATAAAGCCAAACTCCGGATGTCCGTTCTGGCCAGACAAAATGAGGCCACCCCCTCAGCGCGTCGTGCTTTGGTCCAGACGACGCATGAGGCCCTTGGTTCAGCTGCGAGACGGACATCACCCCGCAAAAAAGACAAGTCGATTGTTGATAAATCGCTGATGCACTCATTGACACAATCCGGCTGCATAACCGGCAACGGGAAGATTGGACCAGTTTGGACCAAAATTGGGTGATTGAAGGGAATTTGGCGGTGGAGAATAGTTCGCTCACGCCTTTGCTCCACCATTAAGTCCCAAGGTTTGTGCGATTTGGGACTTTTCGCCACACATTGTCCAGTTTCCCCGTGAAAGGGAAGGCTTTCGGCCCTTGAAGGACTCGGGAGAGAGTTCTCCGCTTGCAGGATCCGGGTGGAAATCAGCCCCATTCTCTGATTGGGAATTGCGTGTGGCTGTGATGTCCAGGCAATCGAGCGCGAGGAGTTCGTGGAATTCGATCGCCAGAATCTCCAGGTCCCACCCAGCGCTTTCGGCCAGCTCGTTATCGGCGATCAGATCGGCGCGGATCTGCACTTTTGTTAACCCATCGAGCCGGATCGTAGGCACTTCCTCAATATCGAGAAGCTTCGCAGCTGCTTTTCGGCCGTGGCCGGCATTCGGTGCATCGAAGGGCATCTCGGTACAGTCTCGAATTCAGAAATAATTGGGGGAAAGAATCAAGGTAAGATTCTGGAGCCCGGTCAGCATCTCCCACGAGCTGAACACCAGAGATGTGAGACCAGTCTGACTTGATGCCCGCTGGACTGCATTTACCGCGACTTTTGCCACTAAAGCGGAATGGACCGGGACTGTAGAATGGAATAGGATTCCCCCAACCGCAATGAAACAAATGGAACAGGCCGGCACGGAAGCGCTGAGGCAAGAGACGCTTGAAGCGTACCGAGAGCTTTCTGGCGCGCTTACTTCCTACGCACGCCGCCTAACCTCCGATGTGGGGTTGGCTCAGGACGCGGTTCAGGAGACTTTCCTGCGCTTCTTCCTTGTACGCATGCAGGGCGAGACCATCCGAAACCCTTCGGCATGGTTGCATCGCGTGGCGCACAATTACATCTGCGAGACGGTGCGGTCCTCGGCGGTGCAGGCCTGCGTTTCTCTAGATGAAGAAGCGCTCGGAAAAGCGCAAGTGCCGCCGGAAACCGCGAGTGTTGAGTGGGAAGAAGTCTTCAAGAACCTGTTAGCACCACGCGAGTTCGAGTGTCTTCGGTTGCGATTTGAGGGTTTAGACTATATTGAGATCGCAGCAGCAATGTCGATTCGGCCGGGCACTGTGGGAGCCCTTCTACATCGAGTTGGCCAGAAAATTCGTCTCACGCTTGGACGAAGAGGGAGGCAGTGATGGACCGGCGGAGAACGTTATCGGAAATCGACGGAGGCGTCTCGCCATCGCTCATTTTTGCTGCCCAGTCCGGCGAAGACCTGGCAATTGATGAACTCTCCCGGAAAATGCTCTCATGGAGCCGTCTTTGGTTTGGCCCCTCCGGTGGCTGTGCACCCACCGAAGAGCATTATCTGGTGCGAGAGCGGCTACTCTCCTGGTTAAAGCGCTGCATTGGTCTGCAAGCTCGCAGCGTTTTGACGAGCCGCGGGGAGGATGTCTCCCTTGCAACGTCTACGTCTTTGCTGACCGCCTTCCTGGGGCGCCGGGCAGTGCGTGAGCTCTCACGGCGTGTGCTGAACGACCTATAGGCTAGCCCGATGCCGCGTTTCGTTCTATGGATCTGGAGAGTGTGCGCCATCCACTGTGTGATCGGTTTGGCTGCCTATCTCCATTTTCTGGTCACTGGCAGCTTTCGCTATCTGACTTGGTATTTCTTGATTCTCGGCACGCTTTTCTTCCTGCTGACCACAGCTGCCGAATTCTTTCTCGCATTTGAATGCCGGGCCGGCTTTGAAGCCGATGAGCCAATGCGAATGGCGTGGACATTTATCGCATTGTCGTCTGTCTCGCGATTTGCGGCGGCGGCTCTGATATCTCTGGATCATTGGCGCGGCGCCCCAATCCCAGGAAGCACATCTTCGGTCCTGGCGGTAATTTTGCCGAGGGGACTTGCGCAAGCTGGCGAGGTGGCCGGGGGACCACTGTCAATGATATTTCTGGCGGTTGCCTTGAGCCGCGTCTTGCAAGTCCAACGCAGGTTTGGTGTTCTGCGCGGGTTGACGCGCAAAGACCTGTTGCTCATCGGTCTGATCGTTGCCTTCACGGTTGGCGAAATTGCAAACATTGCGCGATATCTCGGCCCCTCTTTTCAGTCTCCACCTCTCACCAAGGCTATTCTCTGGCTGAGTGATCCGTTGTTGTCTCTCCTGCTGGTTCAAGCAGTTCTGATTCGCCGATCTGTGATTAATGTGGGACTGGGCCTGATTTCTCAATGCTGGGGGATGTATGTAATCGCGATCGTCACTACGCTGGCTGGGGATGCTTCGATATGGGCATTCGGTCAAGGCTTTCTTTCTGAGCCGTTGATTGCATTGACCTGGTACATTTGGTTTTTCGCGGCAGCTGCATTCGCGAGCGCACCAGCCTACCAGCTAGCGGCTATGACCCTGCCATTCCACGAAGGCGCGATGCGTAAACGTTGACGCTGGACAATCGACTCGAAGATTTTTTGGGTGGGTGCAGTAAAGAAATAGTGTCCTTGCATCGGCTTATAAGAGGGAGGTCATCGAACAGGCAGTTGTCACATCAACAACCTACGGCCCGTTGCAGTGGTAAGCGATTTTTCACTGCTATGCTTCGCCATTTTGATTGGATTTGGGTCCTGATTTTGCACCTAGAGCGATCTTTTGTTAGGACTAATATTATGTTTCCCAGTCTTCTGGGCCGAATCTTCTGTCTCTTTATGTTGTGGGCTGCTGTATCGGGCTGGGGCCAGGCTACCTCCGGCACGATTCTTGTGAATGTGAGAGATCCGCAGGGGGGCGTGATTCCACAAGCCAGCGTCGAAGTGACATCCCTCGAAACGGGGCTGGTGAATAGGACCGAGACCGATTCGACGGGCAGCGGCCAAGTAAACAATCTGCCACCTGGCCACTATGCTGTAAGCGTCCATCAGACAGGTTTCAGCCCTTTCAGCACTCAGTGGCTTGAATTGCAAATCGACGAAAAACTCCGTGTCGATATCGCTCTCAAGCTTGGCCAAGCGACCGAAACGGTCGTCGCCAGCGACGTGACGCCGCTGATGCAGACACAAAGCGCAGCCACCGGCCAGGTTATTACTGCCTCCGAAATCGCCAACATGCCGTTGCTCGGGCGGGACTTTACGGATCTGATGCTCCTGGTCCCCGGCGTAGTGCACGGGGAGGGCGGCAACACGGTCAACCTCTCGGTCAACGGTCAGCGCGAATTTGGCAACTCCATCCAGTTGAATGGAGTGGAGGTAACCGGAAACCGGAACAACGACACCAACCTTCGTCCCAGCGTCGATGCGATGCAGGAGTTCAAGGTCGTCACCTCGGATTACGCTCCTGAATTCGGACGTGCCTCTGGCGGGGCTATTCTCCTTGAGACCAAAGGGGGCACAAACGGGTTTCACGGTACGGCTTACGAGTTTTTTCGACCAAACAATACGGCTGCCAGCAGCTATGCCTTTGCCAAATCCGATGTAAATCATGCCGCGCAGCTCAAGCAGCATAACTTCGGCGCCACCCTTGGCGGCCGGCTGCGCAAGGACCGGGAATTTTTCTTTTTCAGCTATGAAGGCAGCCAGTTGAGAAATGCGGAGATTTACGAAACGACCGTACCCACGCTCGACCAAGTAAGTTTTCTGGCTGACGGCAGCGCCGATCTATCGCGTCTAACCGATCCGTACACCGGAAACCAGATTCCAATCTTTGATCCCTACTTCTATCAGGCCAACTATTACGCTCAGCAATATCCGGGCAATATCATTCCGGCCAGCGCGATCAGTCCTGGCGGCAAAACGATTCTGACGCAGATGTTTCCCCACCCGAACAACTCGAACAAGTTTTTCAACAACTACACAGCTACACAGCGAATTCAGACCCGCGGTAACACCGGCGATTTGCGTTTGGACGAAAACCTGTCATCGAACGACCGCCTCACGCTCACCTACGACATTGCGCAGAACGAAAACAGCACCGGCGATCCGTATGCTGGATCGGGTACGCTGCCCAACGCGGGGGGAGCCGATTCGGGCGGCCACTACTGGCTCGAAGATCAATCGATCGGTCTCTTCTGGGCGCATGTATTCAACGCGAATCTGCAGAACGAACTGCGCGCTTCCTATCTGAATACCCCGCTGGCAGAACACAGTCTCGTGGATGGCACCCGACTTGCGGACAGGCTCGGGATCGGCAACGCGAACCTTGCCGGCTTTCCAGACACCTGGGGCCTTCCGCAGATTCAATTTGAAACGGGCGCCCTCACTGGCGGCTCCACATGGAAGCCGCTATCTTTTAGGGACAAGAACCTACAAGCGGTCGAAGCGATTTCCTGGACTCGCAATCGCCACTCGCTGAAGTTCGGCTATGAATATCGTCACCTGAATTCCCACCCGGACTTCCCGCTCTTTCCTACGCCCTACGAGTACATTGGCGGCGCATATTCGGCAATGACCAGCGATCCGACCTACACGTTCTATCAAAGCAATGCCTATTATGGTACCGGCGGCAGCGAGATTGCCGATCTGCTGCTTGGTCTTCCGTACGTTGTGATGCAAGGCCTGCAACTGACCAACCCTGACACGACCAGCAACGAGCAAACCACGTATCTGCAGGATTCATGGCAGATTACCAGTCGCCTCGACGTGAACTACGGCATCCGCTACGAGTACCGTCAACCTTACGTTGAAGTCAACAACAACGCCTCAAACTTCGATCGCAGCTCCCTCGACATTCTGATTGCGAACCGCGGTTCGAATAGCCGTTCACTGGTCGATTCCAACAAGGCCGATGTCATGCCGCGGCTTGGCGCCGCCTACCTTATCGATGACGCGACGACGGTGCGCGCCGGATTTGGCGTGTTTTATACAGCCGAGAACGATGCCCGCGAAGATATTCTCACCAAGAACTATCCTTTCTTTACGCAGAATGAATATGTCAACTCGCCCTACTACTTTGCCTATAACCTCGATACGGGAATCGCGCGCTCGACGACGGTGAACCTGTCAAGTGGCGCCTCCAGCATCGATTTGACCAAGGTCTCAGGAGCAGCAAACGAGACCGTCTACTCCGAGCCCAGGAACTTCCCCGACGGCTACTCCGAGATGTACAACATGACCTTTCAGCGGATCCTTCCCAAGAACATCTCCCTTGAGGCCGGCTATATTGGAAGTCAGTCGCACAAGCTGTCTTACGCCGTGGGGAACTATAACGTAAGGGATCATCTTTCAAGCGCGATTGGCAAGGTGCAAACGCTGCTTCCCGTCGGCATGAGCAACTACAACGCCCTTCAGGCCAAGGTGGATCGGCGCTACGCCAATGGCTGGAGCGTGCTGGCGGCATATACCTATGCACACAGCCTAGATAATGGTCCGGCTCCCTTCGATTTGACGAGCAGTTCCGCGCCTCAGAACCCATTCGATCTGGATCCGGAGTATGCTTCATCGGCCGCCGATCTTAAGCATAACGTCACGCTGAGCAACCAGATCGAACTGCCTTTCGGACGCGGCAAAAGCTATCTCCACTCCGCGGGACCTCTCATCGATACCTTAGTTGGCGGATGGCACCTGAACTCGATTGCCTCATTTCACACGGGCAAACCGGTTAACATCGTCTCGAACGCGGGATATGCCGACTATCCAGGGCTGCGGCCAAACCTGGCGCCCGGCCAAAACCCCACTCTGCCGCGCCACAAGCGCACGATCACGGAATGGTTCAACACCGGGGCCTTCACGAACACGCCGGGGCAGAGCGACAGCGCGCCAATTCCTGGCAATGCGGGCCGAAATCTGGTTCGCGGTCCTGGCTACGCCAACGACGACTTCTCGCTGTTCAAGGATTTCTCCCTTCCGCAAAGGATGAATCTGCAGTTCCGTGCGGAGAGCTTCAACCTGCTCAACACCCCGCACTACGGCAATCCGAATGCCAGCCGCAACTCTGGCTCCTTCGGTTCTATCACCTCCGCCAGCGGCCTGCGCATCATGCAGTTGGCGCTGAAGCTCAGCTATTGAAACGGCGTAAACCTGTACTGGCGTGCGCGCCTAAAGTGTCGCTCGTTGTTAAGGTGTTGCGTCATGGGTAGAGCACGCAAACTTTAGTAACCACGCGATTGCACCCAGCTTAGACAAATTAACTGGCCATCTGTAAAGAAACAGCACAGTTGTTTCCTCTTACAGTAAATGTCCGATAAGGAAGCGCAGAAGACATAGTTATTTGAGTGAGATAAGAACACGAAGGCTCTGCCTGACGAATGGACTCTCTCCCCAGAAAGATGCTGTTGGGTGAGCTGCGGCAGCTCCGGAAGTGTCACGCGAATAAGCGAATAAAAGGAATCGGCACCCCAGAGCACGATTCTCCGACGTCGAGGAGCAGGTTCAAATATGAATAATATATTCGCGTTGCAGGGGATCCTGCCTCCGAACTCATGCGCAGCCCGCGTGCTTAAGGACCTGTTGAATTCCCGAAGCGAAGGCAGTGCCCTGGCCGAGATGTCGGAGGTTGTGCGATAATGGTGACACTCATCCACAGCATGGCGTGGTTCAGGGTAGGCCGGTTGAGCGGTCTCTCCCCCTGGATTTGCCGCGGGCAAATATCTCGCGCGATGGCGGAAAGGGAATCTTTGGAATCCCGAAAAGGCGAAAATGGCCAGGTGTTGGTAGTGACTGTCCTGTGCCTTACGATGTTGATGAGCATCATGGCCCTGGCGATCGACGTGGGCCTTGTCCATTTTAAACAGGTTCAGTTGCAAACCGCGGCTGATGCTGCCGCGATTGCTGCAGGCCTGGAACTTGGCAATTGCGGCAAGACGGTTTGTGCCAACATGCAGACAGCAGCGGCACAATCACTGATTGAAAGTGGGATTACCACCAGCACGATTACTCCATCGACGAATAAATGTACCATAACGACCTCAACCGGGTTAACGATGACTATTAACGTGGCTCCGTGCGTGCTGGGAGCCGGCGATCCGAACTCGGGCGATACAAATATGGCCGAGGTCGTGCTTACCGCGCCACAAAAGACGTTTTTTGGTATTTTCCTGGGGAATCCGACGTGGAATCTGGTGGCGCGCGCAGAAGCGGGCGAGGCTTATTATCTCAGCACTGGCGGCGGCAATTGTATTTATACGAAGTCAATGGCATTCAACAGTTCCACCGGCACATTCGATTTGACGAACTGCGGCATCTACGACAACGGAAATCTTCAGACCAATAACGGCGATGCGGTGACTGCCACGACCTTCCTTTATTACGGTTCGTGGAGCCCCAACAATTGCAACAACAGCTGCAAATGGACACTGGGAAATTCACAGACGCAGCCCACACACACGAATACCGCGCAAAGTGACCCACTGGCTTCCTTAACACCGCCCTCCAAGCCAGCGAATTCTACAACCGCTAGCAACACGACACCCAGCACGGGCGCAACGCTGCAACCGGGCTACTACGCGAACGGCGTCAATCTCAACTCAAATGTTTCAGTGACCCTATCGCCAGGTGTCTACTATATGAACGGTTCGATCAATGTGAACAGCGGGGCCACGCTTACCGGGACCGGCGTGACCCTTTATTTCACCTCCGGTTCGTTGCAGATGAATAGCGGAAGCACCGTACAGCTTTCGGCGCCCACGACGAGCACCAACGGCACCAATGCGAACATGTTGGTCTGGCATTCTACAGGCAATGGTTCCGGCATGACTATCGACACCGGTTCGTCCTCCTACTTTAACGGAGTCATTTATCTGCCCAATCAGACGCTGACACTCAACAGTGGCTCCGGAGTGAACATTAACGGCTCGGCGACGTCTACCGCTATCGATGTAAACTCAATGATCGTCAATGACAGCGAGACCTTCTTGCTGAACGGCGCGGGCGGATATCTCGGCGGTGGAGGGCAGACTCTGGGCAAGTTTGCTCTTGCGGAGTAAGCATATGAGGAGGCGAAATCGGTCTGATTTCGGACGGAGCGACGCGGGCGCCAGTCTTGTGGAAATGGCGCTTGTTTTGCCATTGTTTCTCCTGCTGATGTTTGGCGCTGTCGATTTTGGGCGGGCCTTTTATCTAGGAATCGAAGTCGCGGGTGCAGCGCGTGCCGGGGCGAGCTATGGGTCTCAAAACCCCAACGATACAACAGGTATTCAGACCTCGGCTCAAAATGCCGCTCCGGACGTGCCGAATTTATCGGTGGCGACACCTACTTATGGCTGCGAATGCGCAGATGGGACTAACTACTCCGCAAGTTGCTCAGTGATCCCGACGTGTACGGGCGGGCTCAACTATGTCTATCGCGTCAACGTGACAGTCACGGGAACGTTTACGCCAATTGTTCGTTGGCCCGGAATTCCTTCCTCCATGACGCTTTCGAATTCGGCGTCCATGCGCAGCGCCGGCAGTTAGTCGGAGTGAAAGAAAGAGCGAGGTTAGCGCAACCGATGCCGAAAAAAGCCGTCATCCCGAAGCTATATCGATTCGTCTGCGCGGAGCGAGGTTCTGCGCTCGTAGAGTTTGGCATCACAGTAATGATGCTGATGACCCTGACAGTGGGCGTGATCGGATTCGCGCTTGCCATGTATTCCTACCATTTTGTCAGTTTCGCGGCTCAACAGGCTGTCCGCTTTTCAGTTCTGAGAGGTTACACATGGAGTAAAGATGCAACCGACAATTGCTCGACTTCGGCGCCTCCGAATTTCACGATGCCCTATGACTGTACAGCGTCAAGCTCCGATATTCTGAACTATGTGCAAAGCCTCGCAACCTTGGGGATCAATCGAAGTGGCGTAACCATTAATACGACGAATTCATATATTTGGCCTGGCCAAACGCCGAGCGGCAGCACCGCGCCGTGCACAACGGCCAATAGCCAAGGCTGCGTTGTAAAAGTCACAGTCAATTACACATTCAACTTCTTTGGTATTCAGCGTCTCTCGTCCCTTGCGGTGAGCGCTACTTCTCAAGGCGTGATACTTCAATAAAGGACCGAACTCCGGCGCTGCTTGATTGCCACGGAGAAACTGGCACAGAATTTGCCGGGCACTCCAAGCAATGCAGCATCGATCAGTCTGAAGACTGAAGCGACCGTGGTGTGCCCGGCTCGATTTGTGCCAATAGAGAGAAGACACTGGAAGAAAATATCAGGCACTCCTCCAAAATCGCTTGCCCGCATTTTGCCCGCAAATTGCAAGATCTTTCCGCGCGGCGGCACTGCAGTCTTCTTTTCCTCTCTTCCTGAACCTTTCTTCGGCTCCATGGTTGAACTGTGTGCCTGGGTGAAAGCTGCGTGCCGGGTTTCGCATCCTGCAGCATTCGCGCCAGACGTAATAGGCTGCCCGGGAACGCGTGCAGCAGTGCCCGTACAAACCAACTCCGCATAGATCGAATTGCTGGCCGTACGCACTTCTGGTTCGAGCGGCCGCATCCAGTGGCGCAGCCTCTATGCACGGATCGAGTACCCGACGCCGGAGCGCGAGGCCCAATTTTGAGCGAATACAGGAGTGTTCGTCAGGAGTGCATAACCGCAATTGAACGGCCAAACCCGCGCGAGCTGCCGGTCGACAATACTTCCGAGGGCAAGCCTCTCCGCGAAGCTCCTGTGTTTCTATCATCGTCGCCTTGCCCAACTTTAAATGCTTTCACCAGACCGGTGAGTTCATTGGCCAGCAAAGCCAATTGCTGGCAGGCGTCAACCGATTGTTGTGAGCTGGCCGCTGTTTTCTCAATAATCGAGGCGATCTCGCTCACGTTGCTGGTGACAGATTGTGTGGAATACGACTGCTCGGTGGCGGCGGCCGCGATCTGGGTCACCATCTTCTGCACCGATTCCGAACCGTGAATAATACTCGTCAGAGCCTCGCCTGCCGAGCGGGCCGAAGCCACTCCGGTTTCCACATGCCCCATGCTGGAACGCATGGCCTCGACGGCTTCCGACGTGCCCTGCTGGATGGCACGTACCGTCTGGTCTACTTCCTTGGTAGCGGCACTGGTTCGCTCAGCCAATCTGCGGACCTCGCCGGCGACCACCGCAAAGCCTCGTCCCTGCACACCGGCGCGAGCTGCTTCAATAGCTGCGTTGAGTGCCAGCAAGTTGGTTTGGCCCGCGATTTCATCAATTACGTTGATGATCTTGCCGATGGCGTCGCTTGACCGGCCCAGCTCCTCGATCTTCGCCGACGTTTCCTGGTTCGCTTTAAGCAATAGCCCGATGGTCGCGACGGTAGACTGGACCGTCTCGCCGCCCGCCAGGGCGCTCTCTTCCGCTTTGCGGGCATCCACGGCGGCGCTCTGGGTGGTCTGGCTGATCTCATTCACGGCGGAGGACATCTCGCCCATGGTGGCCGCAATCCGACCCGCTTGCTCCTGCTGCTGGACGGCTTGTGCAGCGGTTTCGCCTGCATTGGCGGCCAGTTCAGTGGCGGCCTGCCCCAAGGTGGTCGCGTGTTCTGCCACTCGTCGCACAATATCCTCGATGCGCCCGATGAAAACGTTGAACCAAATGCCGACCTCGTCGATTTCGTTGTGGCCGTTCACTTCAATGCGGCGCGTCAGATCGCCGTCGCCCTCGGCGATGTCCTGAAGCCGCAGCGCCAGTGAGGCCAAAGGCCGAACAACCTTGGTCTGAATTACCCACCATGCCATCGCGCAAACAAGGACCACGAATGCAAGCATCAACAGTCCCGCGGCGCGGCTGCGCATGGACCACGCGTCCACAGCATCCAACTGTGTTTGGAAGCTTGTGGAGATGGCCTTGTCGCACAGGCTCATGGCGTCGCTTAGCGCCTTGTTGTCCTTGCCCAGCGCTCCCACCTGTCCCATCATCTCGTCGCTCGGGCCGCCAGTGGCGCCAAGGATGGCTGCATATGTGTCGTGGTCGCGAGTGCGAATAGAGGCGAATTGGGCCAGTAGACCGTCAGCCTGTTTACTCAACTCCGGAGCACCCTTAAGATCAATCTTCACCGAATCGAGAGCCGCTTCGGTGGCTTCCGCATCCTTTTCCGCGCCCTTGAGCGAAGCAACATCCTGCAGCACCACCGCATCGCCATAATGCTTCTTCATCCGCTCGAAGGATGCTTCGGCTTCCTGCATCTTGAGAGCGGCGGGAAACAGCGAGGAGGAAATCTCCGACATACGGGTGTGCGTGGCGTTGGCCGAGAGCTGCACCATCGCCAGCAAGAGCAGATAGCCGCCACCAAGCACCGCCAGGATTGCAAGGATTCTGGTCTTGATCTTCATATGTCTGAGCACTTCGTCACCTTACCGCCAGGACTTTCACACCCTCATGGGGGGTAGCTTTGCCGATGTAGCCGATGGCGCCAGTATTGTGGGCAACAAAGTCGACGACAGCAGAATCGGGGCTGAGGCTTTTGGGCATGCTCGCCTGCCCGGAAAAGACAAGGCTGCGCCAGCCTGCCCGATAGGCGGTGTCGTTCTTGCCGATGTAGGCTTGCAAGAACTCCTCGTGAGCTGTGCCCGCCTTCGCCAGAATGGGCACAACGTTGCTGCCTCCGAGTGAAGTCGACGCGCCGGTAAATACATCCTTGAGATCGTTCTTCGATACCTCGGAAGCTTTTACACTGGGGTTAGCGATCACAATCACCTGGGCCTTGGCCTGGACGACGAAGATCGACGCTAATGCTACAAGCAGGAATGAATGCAGTAACTTTTTCATTTCAATGTTCTCCTTTCGTCCGTGTTAAAAATTGACGCCCATTTTCAGTATGGTGAGCTTGGTGTTCGGCTTGAGGCCGCCGGGATTCATGTCCTGGTCATAATCGGCAGCCGTGCCGTCGATGAAATGCTGTTCGGCCTTGGCATAGAGGAACTGGTTGAAGTCGAACCGTCCGGATATGACCCAATCCTTCGAATAGCGCGCCGGGCCCAGCGGAGCATTGTGGAACACAGACTGGCTGAGGTACGCGCCGGTGGTCAGTTTGCCGGTGACCTTGTAGCTGGCCATGGCGTACCAAGCGTGATCGTCAATCCTGATCGACGAGGCGCCGAGAGCGGGGAATGTGTCCACTATATGGGTGGCCGTCCGGGAATACTCGCCCGCTACCATGACTTTGTCCTTTTCGTACTTGCCAAAGTAGGCGGGCCGATTGAACGGAGAGATTCGCTGCGTTCCGGCAAACGCTCCGGCCGGGATAGTGAACGTGACCGGGTTCGTGTCCGCCAACTGAGAAGCTTCCGAGGCGCCGAACATCAATCCGTTGAGCGGCGTCCTCCAGCGCAGAGCACCTCCAAAGACCGCGCCGGTTACGCCATTGGGCAAGATCATTCCCGCTTCCCGCTGGGGAATCAGGAAGCCATCGCTGCTGCCAATTACCGTTTCACCGCCGAAGGCGCGCAGATCGAGCTTGCCCAGGCTCTGGCCAAGACTGTAGGTCCCGTATGCCACTCCGCCATAATGGGAGAGAAGCGAGCTGCGGCTGCCGATGGGATAAACCCCCTGCGGAAGCAGCGACCAGATATAGGACGGGTCGATGTCCTGAATCTCGTTCCACAGGTAGGTCGGACTCTTCACCTTGCCGATGCGCACCCCGAATTTGTCACTGAATTTGTAGTCGGCCGAGGCAAAGTCGATTGTGACGGAGTTGCCGTAGTTACCAAGCAGGAAGTAGCGAGCCTGGACGGCGAAGCGAAGCTTCGGTATTGGCTGTGCGCCGACGTTCATCACCGCTTCGGTCCACGCTGGACTACCGTTGCTGGAAGTGGTGGTGAAGAAGTTATTGTTCGTGGAGTAAAGAAATCCCTGCGTGGCATAGCCGTGGATCTGGATATTCAAATCTTCAAGACTCTGCGCGGTTGCAGGAATTGCCCCGAGGGCAAACGCTATTGCGCCGACCAAAAGTCGTCTCATTGTTTGTCTCCTTCGTCAGATTGCCGAGAGTAACCAGCTCGACGCGTGAAAACTTCAACCGATCCTGGACAGGCCGGATTTATTCAACGCAGGTTCGCGAGGGTGCAACGATTTGCCCAGGACTTTCTCGGTTTGAGTGCTTGCTGAGATTATCGTCAAAGAAACAGATCACTTTAATCCCGTGTTGATCTTGAACGCAGCGCAAACACAGAAGAGACAACGGGAACCTGCCGATCACCGACCGGATCGGGGTGCGCGAGATAACGCGCCGCAGAGACCCAACCTGGTCATTTGTTCCCTCCGATGTTTCCAACTACAAGTTCTCGTGACGGCAGCAGGCGTGGCGGCTATCCGATGGCAATACTGTGGTAAGCAACTGGGTCAACGAATGGAACACAAGGCCGGCAGCCAATTCAGCCTGCTGACCAGAGAAGCTGCGTCCCGCAGGCGAAGACCGATGATCGCCTTGCATGGGCCCATAAGGGAGGGGACCGCCCTTGGAGATCGACTCCATTTTCCTTGCCCTTCAGCCGAAAGTGCCGTGGTCAGGCGGGAGGATTGCGGTAGCAGCGAGGGCAAGCCACAGACAATGATGGCTGCTGAGGATGTTCATGCCACCCAAGGCAACAGGCGGGAAGTGATTTGTGCATTGCATTCTTGAGCGCGCTGCTGTATCACATCACGTGGGGGGCTATCGATCGCAATGCTTTTCAGAACACTTCGCAGTTTCGCTCCTATCCGGACGGCAGTGCGCCTATTTCCAGCGCTGCTCCTGTCTGCATTGTCCCTTGCCGCTTATGGCGCGCAGGCTGCTGGGCGTTCGTCTGCCGCAGTCCACCTGTCGGCGCCAAGCACCCTGCATTGCGCCGGAACGAGCGAGCCGCTTGCAGTCACAGATGCGCAACCCGTGTTTTCGTGGCAATTGGCTGCTGCAAGGCCCGATCTGCGCTCGGTGGCACAGACTGCATTTCGGATTCAGGTTGTTGAGGGCAGCGGCGACTTTGCGCCGGAGCGGAAGATTCTGTGGGATAGCGGAGTAGTGCAAAGCGCGGCGACCTCTGGGCTGGCGTACGCGGGGCCGACGCTGATGGCGCAGCATGCATACGCCTGGCGAGTGCGCGTTTGGGACGAAAAGGGTAGAGCTAGTGGCTGGAGCGGCATTGCGCACTGGACCCAAGCTCCGGAATGGCATGCGCAATGGATCGCTGCCCAGACCCATGAGACCGGCGCGAGTGACGAGGCAATGCCTTTATTCCGCAAGAGTTTTCGCCTGACAAAGCCGGTGACGCGGGCCTTGATCTATGCCTCAGGATTGGGTCAGGACGAGGTGCGCATCAATGGGAGCAAGGTAGGCAACGATCTGCTGACGCCCGGCTGGAGCGACTATCGCAAGACGATTTACTACGATGCGTACGATGTGACGAGGCTGATGCGCGAAGGCGAGAATGCGTTAGGCGCGATGCTGGGTAACGGGATGTACCGCGTGCTGGAGACACCTGGCCGCTACACGAAGTTTGCAGGCAGTTACGGGCAGCCGAAGTGCATTGTGCAACTTCACATCGAGTTTGCGGGCGGCGAATCGATCGAGATCGGGAGCGATGGGACGTGGAAGACTTCGCCCGGACCGATTACTTTTTCGTCGACTTATGGCGGCGAGGACTTCGATGCGCGCAGGGAGGCAGTGGGCTGGGATCGGCCTGGATTCGACGATTCGGCATGGCGCGCGGCCCTAGTGGTTGACGGGCCGGGTGGAGCGCTCACTCCGGAGCTTGCCCCAGCAGTGCGCGTGATGCACACCTACATGCCTGCCAAGGCAACGCAACCAAAGCCGGGCGTGGCGGTATACGATCTGGGCCAGAACTTTGCGGGTTGGCCGGAGATCAGCGTCTCAGGCCCCGCGGGCGCCACGGTGAAACTGACGCCGGGAGAGTTGCTTAACGAAGATGGGACGGTATCGCAGCGCAGCTCGGGAGGGCCGCAGTGGTTTGCGTATACGCTGCGCGGTGAAGGAGTCGAGACCTGGCATCCGCGTTTCAGCTACTACGGATTTCGCTATCTACAGGTGGAGGGCGCTGTGGCGGGGGCCGAATCTGCCAAGGGCGAAGCGCGCATCTTGAGCGTGCGTGGACAGGCGGTTCATACCTCATCGCTGACTGCGGGTGAGTTTGTTTCTTCTGACGAGTTACTCAACCGCATCCACACGTTGATTCTGCGCGCGATCGAAAACAACGCTGTGAGCTTGTTCACCGATTGTCCGCACCGGGAAAAGCTTGGCTGGCTTGAGGAGGCGCACCTGCTGGCCCCGTCGATGCTTTATGACTTCGATTTTGCGGGCCTCTATGCAGCGACGGCGCGCAACATTGCCGACGCTCAAAAGACCGAGGGGCCGGAGGCGGGGCTTATCCCGGAGATTGCGCCGCAGTATGTGATCTTCAAAGTGGACAATGGCATCTTCGACGATTCGCCTGAGTGGGGCAGCACCGCGGTTCTGGCTCCCTGGTATGTCTATGAGCGCACAGGCGACCTGAGTTTGCCGGCGGCGCAGTATGATGTTATGCGGCGTTACGTGGGCTATCTCGCGACGCGCGCTCACGACGGCATCATCGCGTACGGGCTGGGAGACTGGTACGACATTGGGCCTGGAGAACCGGGCGTCTCAAAGCTAACCACTTCCGGCGTTACGGCCACGGCCATTTACTACCAGGACCTGCTGGTGATGGAAAAGGTGGCAGCGCTTCTTGGCAAGAGCGAGGAAAGCGGCAGCTACCGACGACAGGCTGAAGCGGAGCGGGCGGCATTCAACGCGCGGTTCTTCGACGCTGCCAAGCATCGTTATGACAAGGGCAGCCAGACTGCACAGGCCATGCCGCTGGCGATTGGCCTGGTTCCGGAAGGCGAGCGCGGCGCGGTGCTGGATGCGCTTGTGGATGATATTCGCGCGCACCAGAATCACGTGACCGCGGGGGACATCGGATATCACTACCTGGTCGATGCGCTGCTGGATGGTGGCCGCTCCGATGTCCTCCTCGACATGATGGAGCGCACCGATTCGCCGAGCTATGGCTATCAGTTGGCAAAGGGCGCGACCGCGCTCACCGAGGCCTGGGATGCGAATCCGCTGAGCTCGCAGGACCACTTCATGCTGGGCCACGCCGAAGAATGGTTTTATCGGGGATTGGGCGGGATCAACGTCGATCTCTCGAAGAAGGGAGCTGAGCGTCTGGTATTAAAGCCCGCAGTGCCTGGCAAGATCGAGTGGGTGCGCACGCACTATCGATCGGAGCTTGGGCTTGTGGGGAGCAGTTGGAAGCGTGCGGGAGATGAGACTGCATACAGCTTCGTTATCCCGGCCAACGCGACGGCGACGATCGAGGTGATTGCGAGGTCTCCGCAGCGCATGACCGTGAATGGATTTCCGCCATCGAAGGCGCCGGGGGTGGTTTCTACCCAGATCGACGGGGATCAAGTTCAGTTTGTGGTCGGATCAGGCCGATACGAAGTGCGCGCGGCAAACTAAAACGCGTCAGCGCCGTTAAATTTGCAGAGAAGACGAAACATAACTTGTCTGGAGAATTCTGGATCAGCGTAGCTGAGAAACGACGGTGACCACACTGCCGAGGTAACGGCTCATGAAAACAAGACCAGTGGGTCAACTCCCCTTCTTATTTCTTCGCTGGAAGACGTCGCTCCCGAGGCGATCGATGGACTAGTTTCGAGCCGCCGCGAATGGGCGGAGCCTGTATCTGGGGCATGGAGTCGTGCGCAGGCTCGAAGCACGCACAACAATCTGGGGGCGAATCACTTCGCATTTCGGACGCATGGTTTCCGGCTCATGAGCCAGTTGCATGGCGAGGGCGGCCGCATGCTTTCCGATTGCATCCCTGCCTTGGTCGATTGAAGTCAAAGGAACGCGAAGGAAATCGGAATAAGGCAGATTACCGCAGCCGACAATTGCAATGTCCTCCGGAATGCGCAAGCCAGCGTCGAGAATCGCGCGCATCGCACCCAACGCCACCGGATCGTTGAAGCAAAAGATGCCATCGGGCCTCTTCTGATTGGCGAGCAGTCTCGTCGCTGCCTCAGATCCACCGCCGTTCGTGCTGCACGCTCGTAGGGAAAGTTCGTCTACCTTGGCGAAGGTGGCCAATTGGAATTCAATCCATCACCTGACATCATTCACCTCTAGAAATCGATTCATGGATCTTGGGTCACATTGACGTGGCTGATGGAAGAATCGGTCGAGCGGCTGGTCCGCTGGAATCCGCATCCGGAAGACATCAATACTCACGAGTTCGCGCTCTACAAAGCAGCCGGCGGCTATGCGCTGCCGGCCTCCGGCAAGTGCGGAAAGGTCGCGGTCTGTCAGGATGAAAAGTTGAAGTAGATGGCGCTTGCGACGCCCTCTCCGAAGGCGGTTCAGCCTGGAAACACGTTGTTGATTTTAGCGCAAAACGCAAGCGCATTTGTTCTCGTAACGGGACTGTTCCTTCCATGGCGAATCCCAAACAACATCAATGACGTCCTTCTTCGACAGTTCACGAAGTACTTCGCGATATCCAGGTTCGAGGCGGCCCTGATTCCGTCCGGCTTTTATACCGGCTGCTTCCTGTTCTCGGTGGCCGCCGCGATGGCGATGCGGCGTTATGGGTATAAGTTCGAAGCGAAGTTCCAAAGAGCAGGATATTTTCCTTTCGCACGTTGAGGCGCCCGTGTTAAGGTTTGTTCGCCTGAAAAGCGTTACTGCCCCCGGCTTTGTCGGGTTGAATTAACCTGAATGGCCGCGACTGGAGCTTTTCAAAAAACGAAGGAGAAGCAATGAAACTCCCTGCTTTGAAACTAATAACGGCAAGTTACATTTTGATGATGGGTCTCGGAGCCAGTTGGGCGCAAAGCTCTCCTGACCCGCTCAAGAAAGGCTTTGAGAACCCGCCAGAGAGTGCTCGTCCACGCGTGTGGTGGCACTGGATGAACGGCAACATCTCAAAAGAAGGAATCAAGCTGGACCTGGAATGGATGCAAAGGGTTGGCCTGGGAGGGTTCCAGAATTTTGACGCGGCTTTGCAGACACCTCAAGTGGTGGACAAGCGCCTGGCTTACATGACTCCTGATTGGAAGGACGCATTCAAGTATGCGACCTCACTTGCCGATCAGTTGGGCCTTGAGGAGGCAATCGCCGGTTCGCCGGGATGGAGCGAGTCTGGCGGTCCCTGGGTACCTGCTGCCGAGGGCATGAAGAAGTATGTGTGGAGCACTACGAATGTGGAAGGCGGAAAGCCGTTCACCGGCACACTTGCGGCTCCGCCATCGAATACCGGCGCCTTTCAGAATATCGGCATTCACGACATGATTGGCGCACCTGAAGGCTCCAAGGCCCCACCGCAGTTCTATGCCGACGCCGCGGTGGTTGCGTACAAGGCAGCTGCGACAGATGTGGCTCTTGAGTCATTGCATCCGAAGATGACGGCCAGCGGCGGTACGCCCGATGCAGCGATGTTGAGCGATGGGGACCTGGAGAAGACCACCAGGATTCCCATTCCGGCAATCGGCGAGAGCTCGTGGATTCAGTACGAGTTTGCAGAACCGCAGGCGATTCGCTCCATCACATTTGTTACCAAAGATCCGGATTTTATTGCAGCGATGGTGGCCGGCATCTCCGCTCCGGACAAGGCGCTTGAGGCGAGCGACGACGGGCAGAATTTCCGCCTGGTTGCCAAACTCTCCGGCGGAAGCGCTCCAGAGCATACGATTTCTTTTCCCGCAGTGACGGCCAAGTACTTCCGCGTAACATTCAAGCGGACTCCACCGCCGCCTCTTCCTCCATGGGCCTCCGGACTTGATCCGGCTTCATTCGGGATCAAACTCGGCCCGCCTCCAACCGATTATGAGGTTGCAGAATTGGCGCTTCATCCGGGAGTGCGCGTGAACCGGTTTGAAGAGAAAGCCGCTTTCGCGCCTGAGCCCGATCTTTATGGCTTTGCGACTCCTGCTGTTGACTCAAGCGATGCCGTTGCAAAGTCCGACGTCATCGATCTGACGGCAAGGATGCACTCCGACGGCACGCTCGACTGGACACCGCCGCCTGGCAACTGGATTGTGCTTCGGTTTGGATACTCCCTGTTGGGAATCACAAATCACCCTGCAACCGCGGAAGCGACCGGCCTTGAGGTGGACAAACTCGACAGAAGGTTCGTGAAGAAATACTTCGACACTTACCTCGACAGTTACAAGGAGACTGTTGGCGCGGACTTCATGGGTAAAAAGGGCATCCGCTATGTGATCAACGATAGTTGGGAGGCTGGGTCGCAAAACTGGACTGACAACATGATCGCCCAGTTTAAAAAGCGTCGCGGCTATGACCCGGTGCCGTGGATGCCGGTGCTTGCGGGGCAGGTTGTAGAGAGTGCTGAAGCCAGCGACAAGTTTCTGTGGGACTTCCGCAAAACCATCGGAGATCTGATTGCCGATGAGCACTATGGGCAGTTGGAAGAAACATTGCATGAACGCGGCATGGGCCACTATGGGGAGTCTCACGAGAGCGGACGCGCCTTTGTTGCCGATGGCATGGAAGTGAAGAAGTTTAACGAAATCCCCATGAGCGCCATGTGGACGCAGGTGCCAGGGGTTAATAAAGAGCAATTCGGCTACAACGCGGATGATCGAGAGTCTGCGTCAGTGGCGCATATCTACGGGCAGAACCTGGTTGCGGCCGAGTCGATGACCGCGGCTGCCGCTCCCTGGGCGTGGTCGCCGTCAACACTGAAGCCAACGGCCGATCAGGAATTCCTGAACGGCATCAATCGCATCGTGATTCACGAGTCGGCGCACCAGCCGCTGATCAACAAGGCACCCGGACTGACGCTTGGGCCATTCGGCCAGTGGTTCAATCGCAACGAGACCTGGGCCGAACAGGCAGGAGCGTGGATTGACTACCTTGCGCGCACCAGCTATCTGCTGCAACAGGGGCATTTCGGCGCGGATCTGATCTATTTCTATGGCGAGGATTCGAATCTCACAGCTATCTTCGCCAACAAGTCTCCGGATGTGCCGGCGGGCTATGGTTTTGATTACATCAACGCTGACGGACTGATTCATGAGTTGAGCGTTGAAGGCGGACGCATCAAGACTCCAGGCGGCATGGATTATCGGCTGCTTGGACTCGACCCATACAGCAAGCACATGTCACTGCCGGTTCTGCGCGCGATTCACAAGCTGGTGGAGAACGGCGCTACGGTTGCCGGGCCGAAGCCAACCGACGATCCCAGCCTTTCCGACGACCAGGCTGAGTTCAATAAGTTGAACGACGAGCTCTTCGGCGATGGGACGGGGGTGCATAGCGTCGGAAAGGGCACCGTCTACGCAGGACTGAGCCTCGGCGATGTATTCAGCAAGCTGCAGGTTGCGCCCGACTTCGACTACACCAAGCCGGAGAACGACACTCGCCTGTTGTTTGTGCATCGCAAACTTGCGGACGGCGACGTCTACTTTGTCGACAATCGCAACGACCGTGGCGAGCAGGTGGATGCCACTTTCCGCGTAGCCGGGAAAGATCCAGAGTTATGGCACGCCGAGACCGGAGGATCGGAGCCAGTATCCTTCAAGATCGCGGACGGCCGCACCACAGTCCCGCTGAAGCTCGAACCCTGGGGCACGGTGTTTGTGGTCTTCCATAAGGCGACAGGGGAAGCTTCTCATACCGTGCCGGCGAAGACTGAAACGCAGGTTGCCACCGTGGATGGTCCGTGGAAGGTAAGCTTCCAGCCGGAGCGCGGAGCACCTCCGGCGATTACGATGGACAAGCTTGCCTCATGGAGCGACAGCCAGGATACGGGAGTAAAGTTCTTCTCCGGAACAGGCACCTACACAAAGACGATCAATGTGAAGACTGAGTGGCTGAAGAAAGGCGCACAAGTCTGGCTTGACCTTGGCGAGGTCAAGAATCTGGCGGAAGTCACGGTCAACGGCAAGCCCCTGGGCATTGTGTGGCACGCACCGTATCGCGTGGACGCGACCGGGGCCCTGACGGCAGGTGCAAACGAAGTAACGATTAAGGTGACCAATGCGTGGGTCAATCGGCTTATCGGCGATCAACAGCCGGATGCAACCACGAAATACACCTTCACCGCGGTGAAGCCATACAAGGCGAGCTCACCTTTACTCCCTTCGGGCCTGATTGGACCGGTTCGTCTCTACTCGGTAGCAACGAGATAGGAGAAGGAATAACGATTCTCAACAGAATGAATGCAAGTTAACCGGAGAACCGGACGCGACGCCAATAAGCAACGCGCCCGGTTCGCAGGCAACATGCAAGTCTTAATGCCAACTGTAGAGCAGGGAGTCCCCGTCGCCGGCTGTAATCAGAGCGTCGTTGGGATAGAAGGATTCGACATTCTCCGGTGTGATTAGCTGGTGACGGGTAAAACTTGCAGAGGGAATTTCCTTACCTCCCAGTTTGTCCAATGCGAGTGTAATGACGGCGTCTCCGTATCGTTCGGGAAAATAGGCTACGGAGCCAACGAGGCGAGTTCCTGCTCGCCGCATTTCGCGCCGAGCCTCAATCGCCGCGTTCTGGGCAACCGCAAGACAATTATGCGCGCGCCCTGCTTCCTCAAATGCCCGCAACGCACCGAGACAACTAGGATCGTTCAATGCACCCATCAGCACGTGCTTGGATTTGGTGTGGAGCAAGTAACGGCGCGTGGCCTCCAGGCTGTTCTCGAAGCGGCCATTTCCGTTAATAAACCGGACTTTCTGGTCGGGAATCTTTGGAAGCAGTTCCCGTAATCCGGCGAGTATGCCGGTGAGCCGCGAGCGCGGCAGGGGGCCCGCTTTGGCCAATTCGAGCAAAATTACCTCATCGACCTGACCGCCCCAATGCTGCACGGCAGCTTTGGCGAGGGCGTGTCCAGCCAACACTCCCGCGCGATAATTGTTGGCTCCGTAGAAGCTTGCTCCCGGATGTGGAATCTCGATTGCGATGATTGGGATTCCGGCCTCAATCAATTTGGAGGCGACACTGGCCGCGCTGTCTTCGTTCGTTTGGAATTCGATGACCAGATCGACTCCTTCGCGGACAAATATCTCTGCGTTGCGTATCGCAACGGAGGCGCTGTAACGATTGCTTAATTCAATCAACTCAATTCCCGCATCGAACGCGGCACTCCGGATACTTTCAGAAACCAGACGGGAAAAGGAGAATTCCTCGCTCTGCGAGGCATAACCTATGCGATACTGCTTGCGCTTACTTTGCTGACTGGCGAGGCAATAGAGATTCTTTGCAGGTTTATCCAGCATGCCCTCCTCTACCAGGGTCGCCAGCAGTCGAAAGGATGTCGTTCGGCTCAACTCAGTTTTAGAAACGATGTCGCTGAGTGAAAGTCCTGGCTGGCCGTACTGGAAGCATTTCAATATATCGCAGGCCCGTCTCACTGCCTGGATATTGTAGCCGGTGTGAGTTGTGGAAAGGCTCTTGCCGTCTGTTTTCGGTTGTTCCCCATCTACCATGTTTTCGCTCCAACTCGGTTTCTTGCCCAGGAAACGGGCGATGCTCCCAAATTCCAATCTATGAAATCAAAGGGATGCCTATCGTGAACAGAATGGGGTGCTACCCAGCGAAAAGGGGACACGCGCTCATTTCCCCATTCCACTGGCCGAAATAGTCAAATCCGCTACAATGTTGTGGCTAACCGCCTTTGTATGTCAATACGCTTCTATTCGCTTGAAGCAGGAAGAATGATTCGATGGATCAGGTTTATCGGGAACTTCGCATAGGACTGGCAGGACTTGGCCTGGAAGCCTATTGGGCGCAGTTCGAGGGGCTGAAGGATCGCCTGCTCGGCTACCTTCGGGTTGTGCAGGAAAAGATCGAAGGACAGCATCGCTGCGTAATTAACATGGGCATGATCGATAGTCCCGAGAAGGCAATCGACGCCGGCCACTCTTGCCGCCAGCGAGACATAGATATTCTGCTGGTGTACGTCACCACCTACGCTCTGTCGTCAACCGTCCTGCCGATCATTCTGCGGGCCAAAGTGCCGGTCATCCTGCTCAACCTCCAGCCTGGAGCGGCGATCGATTACGAGGGCTTCAACCGGATGACGAGCAGGACGGCGATGACGGGCGAGTGGCTGGCATATTGCAGTGCGTGTCCGGTGCCGGAGATTGCGAACGTACTTCGGCGTCTGGACATCCCCTTCGAACAGGTTACGGGGATGCTGGAGAACGATTCTGGCTGCTGGACCGAACTGGAGGGATGGTTGACCGCGGCGGGAGTCGCGAAGACGCTGAGCCATAGCAGGATGGGTCTCATGGGCCACTACTACAGTGGGATGCTCGACATCGCCACGGACCTTGCCCAAGTAAGCGGCCGGCTGGGCACACATGTCGAGATCGTAGAGGTAGATCAGCTCAGCGAGTTGAGGCGCGAAGTCTCTTTGCGGGAGACCGCGGCCAAACGGTTGCAGTTTCAGAGATTTTTCGCAATCGATGAGAAGTGCGCGCGGAAGGAATTGGACCGGGCCGCAACCACCGCAGTGGCTCTCGACAAGCTGGTGGCGAAATTCTCGCTGGACATGCTGGCCTATTACTACATGGGCTCCGGAATCAAGGAAAACGAAGACACCATGAGTTCGATTATCCTCGGCACTTCGATGCTGACGGGCAGCGGTACGCCTGTAGCGGGAGAATACGAGGTCAAGAATGTGCTTGCCATGAAGATCATGGACGAACTCGGAGCGGGAGGCTCCTTCACCGAGTACTACGCGATGGACTACGATGCCGATCTGGTGCTGATGGGGCACGATGGTCCCGGGCACACGCGAATCGCCCAGGATAAGATTCGGGTACGCCCGTTACAGGTCTTCCATGGCAAAGTGGGGCGAGGGCTTTCTGTCGAAATGGCGGTGAAACACGGACCGGTGACTCTGCTTTCGGTTGTCGAGGACAAGAACAAGGGCTTCTCTTTCTTAGTAGCCGAAGGGGAAAGTGTTCCCGGCCCCATTTTGGAGATTGGAAACACGAACAGCCGATACCGATTTTCTCTTGGAGCCCGGGGATTCGTGGAGGCATGGAATGCGCGCGGTCCAGCCCATCACTGCGCTGTCGGAGTAGGAAGCTGGGGAATGGAGTTGCGGAAGATTGCGGCCTTGATGGACCTTGGGTTTACCCAGATTTGTTAGAGCGTGTCCATGGGATATCAACTTTGCATCACCGCAAGAAAAGTGCCCGCAAACTTGGCGTGGAGGAATAATTCCACTCCATGGAATAATGGCCGCACGAGGACCTACCCGCCGGAGACTTGACGAAGACCCGCAGAGAGGAATCGAAACCCAGGGGCCGATAGCGCCAAAATGCTTCAGAGACTGTCTCTGGGGCATATCCATCCAGCCCGATCAACAAGACTGCAAGACCTGCCGGCGTCGTAATAGTAATCCGTGTCCATTTCACGGTTTGGAATTCGGCACCGAAGGCGAAAATAGTTGCAAATGGCGCATGTAGACCCTAGCTTTGTGCACTGTGTTCGGCGGGGCCTGGCATTCGCACGATGGAGATGGGATGAAGAAGCCTGATCGTTTGCTTTTTGCGGTAGTTGCCGGTGTTGTTGGGGTGTCTGGCTCGCTCCTATCGCAACAGCCGATTCAGCCGGACCTTAAGATCGACTGGTCGAAAACGGTAGTGACATCCAGGACCACTCCGACTCTGCAGGTGGTTGTGAACCCGCAACTGCTGCGCGGAGCCAAGATGCACGATGGTTCCTTTGCCGCTTTGAAGATGCTCGGCGCGGATTATGTCCGGTATGTTCCGTGGCTGCCCTATCCGAAGCAGGCTGTCGCCGAGTTGGAACCGCCGACCAAGGACGGAACTTCCTGGGACTTCCAGTACATTGACCCAACACTCGATGACTTCATGAGGGCCACGGAAGGGCACTCCGTGATTCTGAATTTCAGCACTATTCCTGCCTGGATGTTTAAGACAGAGAAGCCGGTGACCTACCCGGACGACCCTAATCAAGTGTTTTGGGATTATACGCAGGGGACCGAATTACGCGACCCCAGCATGAAGGAAGCATCGGAGTATTTCGCGCGCCTGCTTAGCTGGTATACGCAGGGTGGTTTTACCGACGAGAACGGAAAGCGCCACGAATCGGGACATCACTACAAAGTGGCCTATTGGGAGGTGCTGAACGAGATCGACTTTGAACATCATTGGACACCCGAGGCCTATACGAAGTTCTACGATGCTGTGACCCAGACGATGCGGAAGGTGGATCCCGCAATCAAGTTCATGGCGGTGGCCTCAGCCTCCCCTCGCAATCACGGGGAGATGTTCGAGTATTTTCTGAACCCTGCCAACCACGCGCCAGGCGTGCCGCTCGATTTCCTCAGCTATCATTTTTATGCGATTCCGGCGGAAAGCGAACCCATTTCGGCGATGCAATACACTTTCTTCGATCAAGCTGACGGGTTTCTTGCAACGTCGCGCTACGTCGAGCAGATCAAAAGACGATACTCGCCCGGCACCAAGACGGACCTGGATGAACTCGGCGTAATCCTTCCTGAAGATGAAAATGGGAATCGCATTCCTGGTTACAAGCAGCCACCTGAGCCAGAAGGGTACTGGAACCTTGCCGGCGCCATGTACGCCTACATCTTTATCGAAGCGGAAAAGATGGGGATCGATGTGGTGGGCGAATCTCAATTAGTAGGCTATCCCACGCAGTTTCCGAGCGTGAGCATGATGAACTACAACACCGCCGAACCAAATCCGCGCTTCTGGGTTTTGAAACTGCTCAAAGACAACTTCGGTCCCGGAGACCGTTTGGTAGAGACGAAAGGACGCAATCAAGACATTGCCGTGCAGGCGTACGCAACCGACAAGGGCAAGAAGCTTCTAGTGGTAAACAAGCGTGACAAGGCGCAAGAACTTGAGCTGACCTCGGATATCGAGGCAACGTCGATTACCTTCGTCGCCCCTTCTACGGGAGACGGTCCCCCAAACAGCGAAAAGATGCAGGATAAGAAGTTGCATCTCGAGCCATTTGAAGTTGCTGTAGTTGCAGTCCGATAGGAAGAAGTTGAATTCACAGTAGTTCATGTGGGCTTCTTTGGCATTCGGAATCTGCGGAGCCAATCATCTTTTCAGCGGCCGCACTGCTTGCCGCCTGGCTTGCTTCCGCGCCCGTTCCCCGGGTGGATCAAATGGCAGCGTGGCGCATGGAGTAATTCGAAACCGGCATCTGGTTACACAGGGGCTGTTTTGTGGCGACCTGTGATTTGTGCAGGTTGCATTGTCAGGTGTTCCCGATTATCCGTCTACCGACCTGAATTCGCAGAGAACATTGAAGTAAACGGATAGAGCAAATTCACCAAAAGGAAATCGCCGAGACCGACCGCCGCCAACCGGGTTTCTTGGAAAGAAAGGAGATTGTGACTGGCAATGCGCAGAAGTTTTCCCTTGACAGAGTCGGACAGAATGCCTAGATTTATGTCGCATCGGTCTCCGCCCCGTTTCTGTCGCCCAAGGTGTCGTTCAGTTTGAGGTCAATGATCTCTGATTTAGAGATCGTGATGGGTAGTAGTGTGCTTTAACAAGTTAACGTTTACTGTAAGGAGGCGAAATGAAAACAATGCGAGTCTGTTTTGCAGTTGCAATTCTGCTGGTTGCGGCCAGCAGGATGTTCGGGCAAGCGGGTGCCACGGGCGCCATTCTTGGCACCGTAACCGATAGCACTGGAGCCATAGTCCCCAACGTCAGCGTAACAGTGACGAACACAGGCACCAACACAGCTTTCAAGACCGTGACGAACTCGGCGGGCGACTACTACGCTCCGTCACTGAATCCAGGGTTGTATTCGGTTTCAGCCGAGTCAAAGGGCTTTCAAAGGTCTGTGACAGACGCCTTTACTCTGTCGGTTGACCAGAAGGTCCGAATCGACCTGGCCTTAAAGCCGGGCTCAGTAACGGAAACCCTTGAAGTGACGGCGCAGGCCGTCTCACTGGACACCGACAGCGCTGCGCTGTCCCAGGAAATGAGCCAGCAGCAGGTATCGCAGCTTCCACTGAACGGACGCAACTTCATGCAATTGCTTCTGGTCAGCGCGGGTGCGGTCACGGTCGGCGGCGAACAGGGCTCAATGCGCCAGGGCGTCGGCAACGCTGTCAGCATCAACGGAGGCCGGCCTGAGGGCAACAATTACACGCTCGATGGCCTGGTGAATACGGATTCGGCGCTTGTTACCCCGGCCGTAATTCTCTCTCAGGACGCGATCCAGGAATTCAAAGTGGAGAGCGGCACCTATTCGGCCGAATACGGTTTCTCGGCCAGCCAGATCAACATCGTGAGCAAAGGCGGCACCAACCAACTGCACGGGGCGGTGTTCGAGTACAACCGTAACAATGACTTTGACGCAAAGCCGTTCCCGAACGCCGTTGACTACCAGGCCGGGGTTGCAACAACCATCCCAGTCCTGCGTCAGAACCAGTTTGGATTTGTAGCTGACGGACCGCTCTACATTCCGAAGCTGTACGACGGGCGCAACAAGACCTTCTGGATGGCCAACTACGAGGGCTGGCGCATCATTAACGGCACCAACGTGAAAAATACGCTTCCAAATCCCGCGGTCTTAACCGGGAATTTTTCGGCCGAGACCTACCCAACTTCTTCGGGAAACCTGCCGCTGCCAGCATATGGGAGCGCAGCTTGCACAGCAAGGTTGAGCTCGAACCAGAACTGCATGCCGGTGAATCCGGCCACAGGGCTGGCATTTCCAGGGAATACGATCCCTACCGCCAGCATTACCAATCGGCTCGCGCTGGTAGCAATTCAGAATAAGTATTTCCCGACCCCCACGTTAACCGGCCAGCCCGAAGGAGATACCAATTTCATCCAGGGGATCGGCTTGCCGCTGAATACCAACCAGCAGACCTATCGCGCGGACCAGAGCCTGGGCAAATTAGGTTCGGTCTTTTTCCGCTTCACCTACTCGAAATACCAGAATACGGGGCTGGGTACCGCGACGCTGAACTATGGGCTTGAGAGCGAGTACGAAACGCAGAAGAACTGGGAGGTTTCGCATACCATCAGTCTCGGCCCGAAGAATGTGAACAACTTCCGCTTCGGCTACCTTGACGCCCAGGCCCCTCAGGGAGCGCCCGCTCCTCCTGCGTCTGCTATCAGCGCGCTGAACGAGTCGGGGGTCTTTACAAAGTTTGCGGCCTTACAGCAGACCTGGCCGAATGTGGGCCTTTCGCAATATTCGGGCACCGGTGGTCCAGTCAATTCCTACACCGGCTCTGACAATCCCAATTGGGAGTATGCGGATAGTTTCACCTCGGTTCACGGCAAGCATACCATCGGGCTGGGTGTCGATTATCGCCGCTGGCGTCTGATCCGAAACCTGGACGATGATTTCTACGGGGACTGGAACTTCGATGCGAACACCGTGCTGACCAACAGCGTTGGCACCTCATGTCCGAACGCTTCCGGCCTTTGCGGCACGGGCAATGGAGTCGCCGACTTTCTGCTTGGATACTACAACGGCGCAGCCGGATATGTGCCCGGACCTTTGAGCCCGACCACCGAGGCCGGCAACCCGCAGACGCACGTCTTCAGTTATTTTGCGCCGTACGCGGAAGACGACTGGAAGGTGACGCAGAAACTAACCTTGAACCTGGGCATGCGATGGGATTTCCGCGCAGCCGCGAATGAAGCGTCGAACCACTTCTTCTGGTTAGACACAACCAACGCCCAGGGCGGCCTGTGCTACGCCGACCCGAAACTCACTACGAATGGAGTCGCGCCAGGGGTTGGCGTAAACGGAGGTCCCATTCTCAGATATTGCGGCCCCGTGCCCCATCCGGGCTCGAAGAAACCGTTCGCGCCAAGGTTTGGCTTTGCATATCGCTTGAACACGAAGACCGTGGTACGCGGCGGCTACGGGATATTCTTCGACTCGTACGAGGGGCGCGAGATCGACAACTCCGCCGATATCTATCCGTACAGTATCCGCAATAGCCTCAACCCAACGCAGAACCCGCTTTTGCCGAAGCTTGGCAATAGCCTGTTCCCAAGCTACTCAACCCTCGGCGCGTTCCCCGAATCGACGCTTTCGTTTATCGCTGTCATCGAATCGGAGAATCCGCTCAACCCATATGTCCAGTCATGGACGGCATCCGTCGAGCGCGAGTTGGCAAGAAACACAACCCTTGAGGTGAACTACATTGGAACCCATGCGGTCCACCTCCTTGACCGCCGGAATATCGCCCAGCCTAACCCCATCTCAGCGGCGAACCTGCCCTTCTGCCAGGCGAACACATCCGATACAACCCACTCCTGCCCAACCTCAACCAGGCTGCCGTATCCGAACTTTACCGGGTTCTACATCGACAGCGACTTCCACGGTTACTCGCACTACAACGCGATGAACGTGAAGTTTGAACATCGCGCGGGCGACTTGGCTGTGATCACGATCTTTACCTGGGCCAACAGCAAGGACGACAAGTCAGCGGCTGCCGGCGTGGGCGCAACCGGCGCCGGTTACCAGGGCTTTATGAACAACCATGACCCAGCATTGGACTATGGTCCTTCGGACTTTGACGTCGACCACCGGTTTGTGGCCAGCTATGTCTACCAACTGCCGATCGGGCGCGGCAAGAAGATCGCCGGCACGATCGACCGAGCCGCGGACCTGGCGATTGGCGGCTGGCAAGTCACGGGCATTACCACGCTCCAGACCGGATTCCCATACAGCATCGGAGCATCGGACAATGCGGGTCTCCTTGACTCGCAGTTCCAGCGCGGAAATTACACCTCGGGTTGCAATATTACCGGCAATCTGACGGGAAAGTTCCAGCGCATCAATCCGACTTGCTTTACCCAACCCGCGATTGGTGTTTTTGGCAACACTGCTCGCAACTTCCTGCGCCAGCCCGGAATCAACAACTGGGATATGGGCTTCGGCAAGGATTTTTCATTCAGCGAACGCGCGAAGTTTGCGCTCCACGTGGATACATTCAACACCTTCAACCATCACCAATACGCGGGCGACGTGGGCGGTCTGGCCACGGGCGGCTCGGGCGGCAATGCGGCGATCGACAATGGAGTGGGCGATACCCTCGAAGGCCAGATCCGTTCCTCGTCGTCGGCACGTGTGCTTCAACTTAGTGGAAAGATCACGTTCTAAACTTCTTTCCACTGCTTGACATGAACTCCGCCACGCCCTTATGGCGTGGCGGAGTTTTCTATGCGAGAGATACACTACGTCCATGAAAATGAATTGTTCAGGGTTGACCTGGCTGCTGGCACTCGGGTGCCTGATGCCCTTCATCGCGCGTGCACAATCGAGCGGAGACGATCAACGAGAGCGCTTTGCCGCAGAGGGGCAGCAGGCTCTGGCGGCCGGCCAGTTTGACACTGCGCGCGCCGACTTTGAGCAGTTGGCGAAACTCGATCCAGGTATCGCTGAAATCCACGCCAACCTGGCTGTTATCTATTTCAAACTGCGCGAATATGACCGGGCTGTAACCGAAGCCCGGACCGCGCAAAAGCTCAAGCCCGGCTTGACGAAACTGGATAGCCTGCTGGGCATGTCGCTGGCGGAGTCAGGGAAGTTCTCAGAGGCGCTGCCGCACCTTGAGAAGGGATTCAAACAGTCCGCGGACAATGAAGTGAGGCGCATGTGCGGATTGCAGCTCCTGCGCGCTTATTCCGGGCTGAGCCGCGATGACGATGCGGTTGAGACCGCCCTCAAGCTCAACAAACTCTACTCCGACGATCCTGAAGTCTTGTACCACACCGGACGGATCTACGGGAACTTTGCCTATGTGGTGATGGAAAAACTCCATGACAAAGCGCCGGGATCGATCTGGATGCTGCAGGCGCAAGGCGAAGCCAACGAAAGTCAGAAGAACTATGAGGCGGCGATCGTCGCCTTCAACCACGTTCTTCAGATGGAACCAAGCCGCCCCGGTATTCACTACCGTTTGGGCCGCGTCTATCTGGCCCGCCTCCGTGACAGGCAAAATCCCGAGGACCGCGATCAAGCTAAGCAGGAGTTTGAGGCTGAACTCAACGTCGATCCCAACAATGGAAACGCCGCCTACGAACTGGCAAACATGCAGGCTGAGCTAGGAAACTTCGAGGAAGCCCGCAAGGGATTCGAGCAGGTCCTGGAGCGATTTCCTGACTTTGAAGAGGCGCTTGTGGGCCTGGGTGGGGCGGTTATGAAGATCGAAAAGCCGCAACTCGCCTTGGCGCCTCTTGAACGCGCAACACGGCTCAGGCCTGACGATGAGGTCGCCTGGTACAGGTTAGCTGAGGCTGAGCGCGCGGCGGGAAACAAGGACGCGCAGATAAAGGCGCTTGAGGCCTTCAAGAAGATCCACAACATCACCCCAAGCACTCTCCGCAAGCCCAGCCAGGACGAGGAGATCACGCCCCAGCAGATCGGAGCCAACCTCTGAATCACGAAATCGCCTGTCCTTCAGTTCGCTTTCAGAGGCCGATCTCCAATCGCCCTCCCTGGGGTACTGCGTCGGCACCAGGCTCTTTACGGATCAAGGATCAGAGCACTTATCCGGGAACAGTGGCCTTTCCGGCAACGAAGCACGATACTGGCACTCAGTGGATGCATTGTTCGACGGGCAGATCCGCAGAGGCGGCGTGAAATAGGCAATGTTTCAAGGCGAAATTTATTAGCTTAGCTGTAATCGACTGTGACGGAGGGCGAGGACGATGTTGCGAATCCAGGCGCTAACGCTTGTTTTTGCGCTCGGTTGCAAAGCCGCTTTCGCCGGCTCCGACGCCAAGCCGGGCGTCACGCCTGTTCAGGCCGAATTGATGACGGATATTCATTCCGGCGTCCAGAAGGCCGGTGCAACCGTCTTTGCGCGCGTCAGTGTCGATTGGCGAGGCACAGACTGCGTCCTCAGGACAGGCTCGATTATCGAGGGGCACGTGGTCGCGGTAGTTCCACATACCAAAACCGCCAAGGGCTCCGAGATCGATCTTGCCTTTAGCAAGGCGCAATGCGCGAGCAAAAAGATGGGCGACTTAGAGCTTGTGCTTGCCGCGCTGGCGGCACCGACGCAGAATAGCGACCTGGGGATCATCAGCGCCACATTGCCGTTTAACACCACGCCGGGGGGCACGACAAACATCGACAACCTGCGCGGAAGTTACAGCTACCCGATGCAGAACTCAGCCTTTTTTGAGCAAATTCCGGTGGTCCCGAATCTGAAGGTGGGGGAAGTATCGGGCATCAGGGGATTGAAACTGAGCGTTGGAACCGGGCCGGAGAACAGTTCTGTACTGACGTCAAAGGACCACAATGTGCTGATCGATAGGCGCAGCGTGCTGCTGCTGGTTCCCCTGAAGGGAACGTTTCCTACCGTGTCAACGAATCCTGAGGCCGTTTTTCCAGCCCCTTCCGACGCTTCTGGCTTGTCGACTTCGTCCGATATAAATATGGAACAGTTCCTACCGGCCAAGGCACCCGGCGCCGACATCGATCTTTGCGTGCCGCCGCGGTGCAACCAGGAGTTGCCAGCGGGCGGCGAGGGCGATTTGGGCAAAATCGCGGCCAGTATTTCGATCAGCCAGTTTGGGTATGCTCCGCGCCCGCATAGGGTGATGAACAACTTCGACTACGATGAGGTGCTGGCCTATCTCGGTCCCAGGGAACTGTTGGTCGCCTTTAACCCTCATACACTCTTGTCCAGGCATAACGTGGGGCCGGCGGGATCGACTGAACGCGTGATCCGCGCGGTTCTTGTAGATACCGGCACACGCCAGGTGACACGCACTGTCGAATGGGAAATACCCGACAACGGGCAGTACCTCTGGCCTTTATCGGAGGGCCGTGTGCTGGTACATGTCGGCTCGGAATTACGAGTATACGGCGATGGCCTGAAGATTCAGAATAGTGTTCCCATCGACGGACCGCTGGCTTTTGTGCGAGAAGCCCCCAACGGCGCCTTTGTTGCCATCGGCGTGATTCACGAGCGGCACACGCCGGAATTGCATGCCCGGCTCAGCCAGAGCTTGGGAGGCAACCCGGAAGAAGATGTCAACATCCGGATTCTGAATCTCAACTTCGAGATCATCGCCACATCGACCGCACGCTCGGTCCTGATGCCGCCAACGCTCCTCAACGAGGGGCAGGCCGGGCTGCTGGCGCAGCCAAACATGCGCTACCGAATTTCGATGCTGACTTGGGACGACCACGCTTCAACCGTAGCCCAGTTCAACTCGAGCTGCGCACCGGAGATTTCGAGTATCCCACCGGACCTTATTTTCATGGTGAGTTGCAATAAGCAGAACGAAGAGCTCGAGTACCGCGTGCTGCGCCCCAACGGAACGCCCTTACTGAAAGGAATCTCGAACTGGAATGAGTTTGGCTATGCCGCCGGCGGCAGTGCCAATCACGATGTTTTCGTTGTGAAGATTGTGCAGTCCAGCCGCCCGGTTCCTTCGGGAGCGACCTTCAGCGCAGAGGATCTGGCGACCGAGGAGTTAGGGGTCTATCGCGCCGAAAATGGGAAGCGCCTGCTTAAGGTATTGCTCGGTTCTCCGTCATCAAGCCGAGACGGTTTTGCACTGTCGCCTGATTGTTCGCAGCTTGCAGTGCTGACTCGCGACCAGATCGCCATCTATTCCGTACCTGGCAATTGAGTTCCTGAATGCCGGCGACCTACACATTTGCAGCGGCGTCGATCGGTTCAAGAGTATTGGCGACGCAGGCTTTTCGGCACTTTTCTCCGCCGATAGAACTATGATTCGGCTTAGTTCCGACTCTGTTGGCTCGAAGTTCCTATTCAAGTGGAGGGCAAAACTGCGTTCCGGGGCTATTGCATTGCCGGAGAAAGGACCGCCATGGATATTGGGGAGCAGAGTCACTATTTCTCAGGTATTGCGGAACCAACCCAATGCGGGCCAGGAATCACGAGAACGTGTTCTTGCGCTCGTAAAGGAGCGGATCATCGATCATAGGCACTCGATCGAATTCAATCTTTCTGTTCTTAAGTAGAGTTTCATGTTTTTATAGGGGGAAAATTGAAACGTCGCACATTCGTCAAGAATAGTCTGGCCGCTAGCTTCTCTGCATTCATGCCCGGTGTCGCCTTCATGTCGGACTCTGCCGGCGCAGAGGCGAATAATTCCGAGGGCGCGTTGCTCACCGCCAAAATGATCTGGTGCGCGGAGTCAGTCTCCGTTCCTCTGGTAGCCAACGGACCGGCGTCCAAGATCGCGTCTTCCTCCGAGGGGCATCCGGTGGTTCGCGTGCCCGATCTTCATGTTGTGTTTGCGCGGGAAGTCTTTCTGGATGAAGTTCCTTCTGAAGCCTCAATACGTCTCTTTTGTTACACGCGTTACCGGCTCTATATCAATGGAGTGTATTGCGGCCGCGGTCCCAGCCGGTTTCAGAACCAGCGCCCAGAGTACGATACGAGGGAAATCGCCAGCGCGCTCCGAAAGGGAAGGAACGTAATTGCCGTTCTCGTTCATCGCGACGCGCCGACAGGGCGGATCATGCGCCATGATCCAGGGTTCGCGGCGGTTGTCCAAATTGGCCGCGGTTTGGCTGCCCAGACGATCGCCTCCGATGCGAACTGGCTGTCGCGAACCGATCTTTCTTTTGACCCGCGCGATGAGGCATGGCCTTCGATCGAAGAGCACATCGATGCCCGGAAAGGCTTCGACCTGGCTTCCCCTGACTTCTCGCTCGCGGGATGGCCGAACTCGATTCCAGCCGGAGGACCGGAGTTCTTCTCCGTCTGGCCTAGAACGACGCCGCTGCAACGGGAGACGCTTCGCGAGTGGAGCGGCGGAAAGATACATTTTCCAATTGCGCTCGACCGTGAACAAGGTTTGACTCTCGACCTGCCGGAGATCATTCAGGGCTACCATAACCTGGAACTGGAAGCGGATGAAGGAAGTGAAATCGAAGTTGCTTACCTGCTTCCCCAGGGCCAGAGATGCGGCAAAAGCACCTACATCGCTCGGGGTGGTCAGCAACGCTACATTGGCGGCGACACGTTTGCCTTCAACCGGCTCTCCCTTCGGCTGATCTCCGGCCGTGCCACCCTAAAGCATGCGGAGGCTATCGAAGTTCGTTACCCCTTTGACCGCGCAAGCTCGTTTGAATGCAGCGACCCCTTCCTGAGCGAGCTTTGGAAAATCTGCGCGAGGTCATTGGAGGTGCTCAGTGAGGACTCCTATGTAGATTGCGCAGACCGCGAGCGCGTGGAATGGACGGATGACAGCCCGCCAGCCTTTGATTGCACTCGGGTCATGATGCGGGGCCCCGACGCCGGCGGAAAACAGTACTGGGGCGACAACCGGCTCCTCAAGGCCCTGCTGCGCAGAATCGCATTGACCCAGCAGGCAGATGGCCAGATCAAGGCGCATAGCTGTTCCGAGCGATGGGACATTCACGCGATCATGGAGGATCGCTCTCTTGATTGGGTCATCCTGCTGAGAGAGTACTTCGACAGCTCCGGCGACACGGAGCTGCTAAAGGAACTTTGGCCGACTCTCACGCGGCTGATCGGTTGGTTCCTCGATCGTCGAACTCAACGCGGCCTTGCGTTGGCACGTGAGTGGGAGGTTTGGGATAACCCCTTGCGCTACCAGGTCTGCGAAGGCGCCGGGCTGAATGCGCTGTTTTATAGAGCCCTGCGCGACGCTTCTTATCTCGGCAAGATCATAGGCGAGTTCTCAGAAAGCAAATCGCTCAACGCGAACGCTGAACGCTTACACACCGACTTCAATACCTTGCTCTGGAACCCGCAGGAAGAAACATACGATGGCGCGCTGTTTGGTCCCGGCTCGAAGACCAGCGAGCAGTTGAATGGACGCATGTTCCCAGGTCCAATAGTGGACGGACGTTATCAACCAACCGCTCAGGCAGCTCTTTTCGCTCTTTATTGCGATATTGTTCCTCCTGCGAGGATCGCTCCTGTCAGGAAATGGATTCTGTCTCATCTTGGGGAGGTCAAAGGCCCCATGTCGCACTACTATCTCTTCGATGCTCTCTATCGGATGCATGAGGAGGACCGAGACAAAGAAGTGCTGGAGCAGATGAAGACGGGCTGGAAGGGGCAGGTTGATTCAGAGTGGCAGACGGCCTGGGAGGATCTGAGCGATACCGGGGGATCGAAGGTTCACATGTACGGAATTGTCCCGGGCTCCTTTTTGACCTGCTTCGTTCTTGGCGCCCGCCGGTTCGGGCCGGTTTCCAGCCGATCGATCCTGATCGAACCGCGGTGTTCCGGCCTGGCGTGGGCCCGCGGGGCGGCAGTGACCGAATTCGGAGCGGTCGAAATGAAGTGGTCAAAGAATGGGGAAGGGGTTCTGTCGATTGAGTGCTCAGTTCCGAAGGACGTCTCCGCGATCCTTCGTCTGTACAAACTTGAAGGGAAGGAAACGATCTCAGTCGACCATGTAAAGTTGAATGCCGAGGCAAAAGGCAACGTCGTCGAGGTGGCGCTTAAGCCTGGCGATCATGAGATATCCTACCCTGGCTAAAGACAATGCCAGATGCGAGGTCACACCGGCAACTCCTGGAATATCCGGAGGTCTTCTACGGCCGTCTGAATTCCATGCTAGCCACTTAGCCGCTTCATCCGAAGAGTACCTTCGATTGGAATATCGTCTGCAACACAGCGGTGTTCCGCACCTCTTCGAACGAACACCCGTTTAAGTTACTTCAGCTATTTTCTGCGTTGTTGCATGGATCGAGTCTTTGCCGAGACTTCTCATGACCCAGATGGATTACGCAGCAATGTTGAGACGGCGGACTGAGACGGCGGACCGAGTCGGGGTGTCCGACGTCCAGCATTCGATTGAGGACGGCCACGCCGGCAGCCGCTTCAGCCTGCTGACCAGAGAAGCTGCGCGCCCGCAGGCGAAGACCGATGATCGCCTTGTATGGGCCCATCAGGGAGGGGACCGCCCTTGGAGGTTGACTCCATTTACCTCGCTCTTCGGCTCAAAGTGCCGTGGTCAGGCGTGCTCAGCGGCACATCCAGCAGCGCGAAGATTGAAGCCGTCAGCCCCTCCGTTTGGCGCAACGCCAAGTGAAATGCCAGGCGCAGCATCATACCCTTCTCGATGGCCAACTCGAAGAAGCTGGACTGCCCGCCGGGGGTAGTGCGAAGGGTAGCCTGCCAACTATCCAGTGCTTCCGGCGTGACCCACAACGACTCTGCAACTTTATTTTCGACGGTAACTAACATACTGTCACCCGTTTCATCGGCATCTTAGGAGAATTTTCGTATATGCTTGCTTCTTTCGGTTCCGGCATGTCGTATTTCGTTGAAAGGCGTGTGCATTATGAGGAGGACATTGCCGTTGATAACAATCCATCCTCCAGCAACGGTGGGGTGTGGCGCAATTATGCCAGCCAGGTTCGGCGAGCAGTTGAGGGAGTTCATCACGATGCGCAGGACTTTCCGCAGACAAATCCGGAGTGAAAGTCGGACGTGACGACAGAGAACGGAAAGCAGCAGATATGAATGCTACTCAGGCAACTACCAGAGCCAGTGAGTATCGGCGCCCTCTGGGAAGGCAAACTCGGAAGATCGGCATCGCAGCCATTGCGGCCCTCCTCGTGTTGTTGGCAGAAGCGATCCATCGCGCGTCCGGTGGTACATTTATCGGCTTCCATTGGTGGCAGCTATTCGTAATTGCAGGGATCCTTAGCTTTTCTGGCTTGGTGAGCGGCCTCTCAGGATTCGCATTCTCTGCCATCGGCTCTTCATGCCTCCTCTTGATGCCACCCACACTGGCAATACCATTGCTAATGGCACTGTCGGCCGCCAACCAGCTCATGTCCATTGGCCAATTACGCGCAGAGATGCCGAAGAGATGGAATGAGGTCTGGCCAGGCGGTTATGGACCCTATGTGCTGGGGGGGAATTCTTGGCGTGCCCCTTGGGATTTGGCTCCTGAACCACTTGCCGGCGACGAGACTCATGTTGGCATTTGGCGTGATCCTAAGCGCTTACTCCGTGTATTCGCTTTTGAAACCTCCGGAGCTGAAGATTGAAGCCAGGGGTAGCGCGAGGATCGGCATGATGGTTGGATTTATCGGTGGCACAGTTGGAGGGTTCACTGCGTTTCCGGGCGTATCGGTCGTGGTTTGGACAGGACTGCAAGACATTCCTAAACGAATCACCCGATTGGTCGTGCAGCCGTTTATTCTCGTTTTGCAACTGGTGTCGTTGGCGACAGATGTCTTCGAATATCCTTCGATCTTTGGAGCGCGCTTCTGGATCCTGCTAGCCATTACCATGCCAGTTGTGCTCCCTGGCACGATCACCGGCGTCTTTCTTTACAGGCGGCTTTCCGATGTGAACTTCAAACGAATCTCGTTCATCCTGCTCGGATTATCCGGGATTGGGCTGCTCATCAAAGCGCTCCTGAAATGAAGGCGCCCTGACTCAAGAAAAGGTGCAATTTGGCGTAGCAGTCAATGAGGTGTTCAGGGCATATCGCCAGATTCGGTCGATATCGAGCGCCGGCGCCGACGGGGAATCTGGCTGCAGCAAACCGAACCTCTGGAAAGAGGGCCGCCCATTGTCCGGAAAGCCTTCGAGATCTATTCTTTTGCCGGCAAGTAGATCAGTTCGATACCTTTTCCGTTCGTTGGATCGAGGTTGCGTGAATACTTCCGGTTGATATCACTGTCCCAGTGCTCGAAGACACCGAGGCTGGTCACCGGCTTGCCGTTCTGCAAGTACCTTGTCCCGGATGGCGGGTGGTCTGCAACCGCCTCTTCCTGCAGATAGTCGTCGGCATTCTCACGAATCATGATGCGCGGATGGCGATGTTCGTCCAGGTTGTTCTTGGTCTGGGAGTAGAGAATATCCAAGCCAACCGAATCGATTGCCACTCCGTCCATTGAGGAAAGGATGCTCGACGGCCAGTCGGGGTTTTCATAGGGCATAACCCGGTTGTTGAAGGGCGGATTCGGAAAGTGCAGTGGATAGGACTGGTGCCTTCTCGCGCAGTAAAGGCCGTCCAGCACATAAAGAATTGTCTTGGCGCCGAGATTTGGCGAGGCCGCGAGATCCACGATCGGGGAATAGGCATGCGGAGTGCCATGCTGATTCGTGTTGATTGCATCGTGCAATTCAGGCGTTCCCTTGATCGAGCCGAAATGGTTTTTCCCGGTCATGGTTACTGCGGTCTGGCCTTCATCCCCACCCTCCGCGCCGGCGTATGGATAAGAGTGCGCTTTGAGCAACGCTACGTTAACCAAGTAAGTTGCATCGAGTATCTGTTTGGGAATCAGCTTGGCATCGTGATACTCATCCTGGTGCAGGGAGTAGCTTACTCCTTCTACCCATTGCGCTTGTTCCAATCCGTGGTAGCCGCCATAGCCCGGATTCACAGGTTGCGGACGAGCGGGTGCATCCCACTGAACAAAACGAACATCCTTGAATTCGCTCCAAATTTTGGTAAGCATCGCAGGATAGATGTCGCGGCGCGCATCGTAGACGACGATGTCCGCGGGCCGCACATGCGCGTGATTCACAAGCTGGCGCACCATTGCCAGCGCTACCTGTGGAGAGACATTGACAATGTTGCCTGGCCCGGAAGCGGCGCTGTTGTTCAGGTTAACTTTGACGGCGACCGCCTCGCCCGGCTGGTAGCCACGGTGCTTCAGTCCGCGCGCATGGAGGTTGTAGTAGGAGAAAATCTTCAACCAGGCATCTTCGTCCGATGCGGAGTTGGTAAGGCTCTTGAGCGTGACGGAGAGCAGGGCGTCCACGCGCTGCTGGTTGGTGTTTGCATCCATCCACCATTGGTCGCTTGAGGATTCAATGTGTCCACTCCATCTTGCGGCTTGTGGATCTCGAGCCCAGACTACGCGGCCGGGATTGATCCCGCGGGCGATGCCCATCGGCATATTCCGGAGCTTTGGCGCGAAGTCATAGCGAGTTGCAATCTCGGCCGCGGAGATGGCTCGGAAGTGGATGACCCAGAGTGCGCAGCCAATGAATGCGATCGCGCCCATGCCCACAACCACGGCGCGATAGCGCCGAGCCACCAGCCGCAAGCGAGCGATAGAGAAGACGCCGCCCAGGGAGCCCAGACTCCAGACGACAAAGGCGCTCGCTGCCGGAAATGCAGCCCGCTGGCATGGGTAAGCCGCGCGGCTTGGCTTCGGGATCACGCGCAACAGAAACCACGCCAGCGCACAAAATCCACTTATGGTTGCAATCAATTTGTTGTAGCGGTGCGGTGCGATCGATGCCTGATTGCTTTGTCTCATAGTAGCGAATCCTCTTCAAATATCGACACTCGACAAGCGTAGGCGCTTGTGCCTTGACAAGTCCGCGGATTTCGAGAAACTTCGACGGACGTCGAGATTGTATTGAGAGATCGGATGCCCAGGATGTGAAATTCATCACACCTGCAAGCTCCATCTTCCCTTTGCCGAGAAATCGCCTTACAAACTGCTGTCACAATGGCCGGAATTCCGGCTGCCAATGAGGCGATTCGCTTTTCGCAGAGCAACTTGATACCTAGCTGCGCCGATGTAACTAGTAAAAAACACGTTTCATACCTGAATCTGCTTACAAACTCGCCTATTTGGGCGCATGACAATTCCGGCCCAAAAACGGGGGGTATATCGTCCTCGGCTAAAGCGGCGAGCACTTCACGGTACGTAACCTGATACTTGGAGGCAGGAGAATGAATCGAGCTATCACCAGCTTGGCGATGAGACTCATTGTCCAGCCAGTCCGCGTTGCGCTTGTGCGTACAGTACCGAGTGCTGCTGGGATGAACTGCTTGCGCTACTCAAGCCAGGAGAGTTCGTTTTCTTCCAGTGGGGCACAACGATTCAGGGCCACTCGACGACACCAGCCGTGCGCGCGAAACCATCCCCGGCGTCGGCCATGAAAGCCGTGAGATCGACAACCCGATCACCAGGAAACATGAGGCGGTGCACGCCTACGGCTGGTCCATAAGAAAATACATTGCCGATACGCTGGCCAACGGAGAGGCTCCCATCGTGAGATCATCGATCCCAGGCAAGATTTGGAAAGACTGCGAGGTCGTGCGCAACGCGGAAGACTGTGGCGGTTGGGCGCGGCGGGCAGCAGACTCGCAGAAGGTTGCGTTTATCGATCGGAACGAGATCGTCGCGCGCCGCCATGACGCCCTCGGCGAGGCAAACGTCGAGCCGCTGTTCGCCGATTCGCACACGCACACCAGCCGCGCCGGCGCGTTGTTAAACGCGGAGTGCGCGGTGGCTGGTCTCAAGGCGCTCGCCGGAAATCCGCTTCACCTTTACTTCTCCGAGAAGGGACGGGCTATCGCTCCGGACTCTGGTCATTGAGTCCGGAGCATTCGACTTGTCTCAGCGCATCTTGCGGATCTCGCTCCCTGCCAGCAGAAAAGCGCCCACGCCGTAGGTGTAGCTTGCCGATGCCTTGAAGGGCGCAGGATCGGCGCCGGTCTGCTGAATGCACCCCAGGCGTCCGTCCGCATAAACATGATGCAGCATTCCGGCCCAGGCTTTTTCAATCACCGGCCGGTAGATCTTCTTGTCCAGCCATCCCTGGTTTACGCCTGCGGCCAGGGCATAGGTGAAAAACGCGGAGCCTGACATTTCCGGCAGATCGTAGGCGCCGGGATCGAGCAGGCCCGCACGCCATAAGCCGTCGGGCGATTGCAGCGAAGCGACGCGCGCGGCCATCTCCTTCAGCTGCTCAACATATTTTGCGCGCGCAGGATCATCCTTAGGCAGATACTGCACGGTCCTGACGATTCCCCCCATCACCCAACCATTTCCGCGCGACCAGAACATCTTCTTTCCATTGGGCTCAGTCTTGGCGATGTAAGTGGAATCCCGAGAATACAGGTGCTCTTGGGTGTCGTAGAGTCGATCGGAAGTCTTGGCCCATTCCTCATCGAGATAGTCAATGTACTTTTTGTCGCCGGTTGCCTCATACATCCGGGCCCACACCGGAGGCCCCATGAACAGGGCATCGCACCACCACCACGCAATCTCCTTGCCGGGGATCGCCGACCCTCGCGGCCCGGCAAGAATCGCATCCAGCTCGCTTTGCGTCGGCGCGATCATCACGGGATCTTTCTTCAGCAAATACAACTCGAGATAAGTTTGCGCCACGCTCTGGTCGTCGGCATCGGGCAGATGCGACCGCAGCTTCCAGTCAAACTTCTGCCCCGTCGCCATTAGTGCGTCCCGATACTTCGGGTCGCCCAGCGAATCCGACGCAGCCATGAGTCCCGAGTAGAGGACACTCCATGTCCAGATGCGGTCGAAGTACGGCTGCGATCGTTCGAGTTGCCATTCGGCGACCTTGCGCATGGCCTTGGCCACGGCCTTCGGCTTGATCGAGTAGGAGAGATCACTCGCCAGCGGGCCCGGATTCTCGGGAGCGTCTCCAAAATGGCGCCTCTCGTTTGTTGCAATGTTCTCGAGTTCTCTCGCAGACGGCTGACTCTGTGCGAAGACCAGCGGTTGATAGCTGCAAAGGGCGAAGTTCGCCACAACCACAAGGGTTGCCGTCATCACATTAAGCATCATCCTCGTTCCTCATTTCGAAAATTCAATTGCGCCTGGACTACGATACATCGGAATTCCGGCTCTTGCTTCTTCACAAGGATTCACGGACCACAACCACGCGCATTTCGTAAGGTTGCAGTTTAAGTTGTACGGATAAATGGCCGCCCTTATGCGAGGAATTGACGGGTGCAATCGTCCCCGTCTGTGCATCCCACAACTCCACGCGATCGCCCTTGCTGAAGAGTGCCACCTCGTGATCGCTCGTCTGCCCGCCCTCATTGAAAAACAGGTAGACGTCGGCATCCTTCCATCTCCGCTTCATCATTTTCAGGGACGGGTCCTCTGCGTCCAAGCTTGCGGCCGGCTCGGTCACCGCGGCCTCGATCGCCTTTACCACATCGTCGGGAACGACCAGTGGCGCCGGAGGCGCGGCCGGTGGATTCGCCGGCGGTGTTGGCGTGGCCGGCAGCTTTACATCCAAAACCGTCGCCCACGAAAAGTCCGCTGCCTTGGCTTCCGCAGCGTTGCGAATGGTCTTCCCGGCGATCCACTTCGGCGTGCCGCCAAGGGATACCACTTTGCCGCCGCCGCGCGCAAACACCTTCAGCCGCATCAGAGCATCCGACGAAAGAACGGACGGCGCAGGCAAAATCACAGTGTTGTAGCGGTTTCCGCTCAGCGTCTCGAAGCCGCCCTTCACAGCCTTCAGGTCGCGGGCAAGCGCGTCTTCATCCACAATGTCGAAATCGATCTGGTGATCGCTCAGCAACCGCTCCGTCGAGACAAACTGCGTGTCCGCCGCGTCGTCGCCCAGCCACAATGAACTGGATGGCAGAAACAGCGCCACCGACGCATCGGGCCTGCCCATCGACATCAGGTAGCTCATTCTGCGCACGTATGCCAGCAGATCCGGAAACCCAGGCTGTCCCATGTATCCGGACGGTGGTTTCGGCCTCGCGGAGGTTGCAGGAAAGTACATCGCCTCGATCAGGTTCACGCCGCGCACAAACTGTTCGTTCAGGATATAGCGCGCCATTTCGACATCCGGCGCAGGCCGGTAAGCCGCAAAGCTCTCAGTGAACGCGCGCGGCTTGCCATACACGTGGGAAGCGGAACTCGCCAGGCGCGGAAAATCCGAGACCGTATCCTTCCATATCTGATGCCAAATGGCGTCAATCCCTGGAACTTGCACGGCCCGCATGTCGCGAAAGAACTCGCCTTCGCTGTGCGTCAATTCCATCTGCATCTCTTCGTGATTCAAATGAACCTGGTATTCCAGATGATTGGCCGCGCACCATTCGCCCTGCGGCTTGAAGAACCCCGCGGCGAACATTTGCGAGAACACGTCATAGTAATCCCCCTTGATGCGAATCTGCTCCGGTGTCAGATGGATCGGCACGCCCGCATCGCGGGGCGAAGGCGACTGCGCAAACAGGGCAGCAAACGGTTGCACATCGTAGCCCTTGATCTGGCGGAAACGGTCAAAGAGCTTCGGCGTCCAGGGCAATCCACCGATCGAGTAGTCCGGCTCGTCGCCGCGAAATCCGAGGATCGTCTTGCCGAACTCGTCGCCAACAACCCGCTTGTACTGTTCGTGCGTGAAGCTGAGGTACTGCCCGGTGGCAGCCGGATCAAGATAATCTTCAAGCGATTGCGAGGTGTCCTTCACTCGTTGCGCATTCGTGTCCGACCGCGTGGGCGAAGTGCGGAACTCGTGATCGACAAGCAATACAGTCCATTTTCCATCTGGCGCAGTCCAGTCCAAGCTGTTGCCGTTCAGCGGAAGAGAAATGGCCTCGCCGTCCTGATCCACGGCAGCAGCGCTCACGCTGCCGGCCGGCAAATCGCGGTGCAGCACGGCGCCCCCGGCAACCGGAATTCTCTCCGCCACCTCCAGCGCCTGCATGCGCAGTTCCGGCTTTTCCGTCGTGAACTTGCCCCCCGCAAATCCGCTGGGATACCCGGCATCGTCCACGATCCACACTCGCATGTTCCGCTGCTTCGCTTCCAGCACGAACTTTCGAAAGAAGTCCAGGTACTCCGGCGAGAGATACGCAAACGGCATGTTGAAACCCGCCTGCACTGTGACCGCCTGGTAGCCGAGCCCATGCAGCGTATCCAGATCTCGTTCCACCTGCTCGATGCCGATATTGCCGTTCAACCCGTAATAAGGTTCAGGCCCGTACTCGGGCGGAGGAGCGGTCCAACCGGCTTGCACCTCTGCTGCCGTGGAATTCTGCAGATGCTGCCAGGGTTGCTGGGAACCGGCGTTTACCCCGGCATGAAGCAGGAAAACCGCGACCGTCACCGTGATACATATTGGCTTAGTCATGTTGCGAAAGCTCCTTTTTTATTGGCCAGACCTTTTTGCGGATCATGTGCGGATGGTCAATCCGCAATCTACAACCTCCCCGGATCGCGATGGACCCTGTAACCGGTGGCCACACAAATGCCCGCTTGTGCACATCGGGAATGCCTCAGGATGTCCGGCATTCTGTTTCCCCTTTCTCGCGCGCTCCCGAGCTATCTCCATTACTCATGGATGATTGAACAACCTCCACTTGCTTGCAGGGATACGCATCTAAAGCACGTCATATCAATCGCCTATAAACAAAGAGGCACGGCTACCGCCGACATTCCGGTGTCAGGTCAGCCAACAGGGCATTGTCGAATGGCAGATCGGCACGATGTCCATTATCCATCCTGGGACAGGTTACGATTGCGCTTTGATAAACAATTGTTCTATTGACAATCATTCCAGCGAAGTGATTTAATTTCCAGCGAAGGTCAGACCTCCCTGACATCGGACACAGGGGGGCGAGCATACATCCTGTCCGAAACCGCGCTTTCACCAAACATAATGGGATGGGTTAGGGGCGCAAGGGCATTCTCAGTGTCGAAGGAGGCATTCTTCTCAAATAAAGAATATTTCTTCTATTGACATTTGTTGACTGCATGACGTACCTTGACTGCCGTGGTCCGACCATGCTTTTGGGGCCCCACTGATTGAAGCCTTTCAGAGCCGACTTTGCGCAAGACTGCACGAACTTCGCTCCTTTTCGGAGGCGGTCGCTCGACGAACTTCGATCCCAGGTCTCTTATGGTTGGCGCCACAGTAAATGTTTTCTTGTAATCGCGCCTTAAAAATGTTCGTTTTCAGGACTCGTTGTTTTGTACCAAAGACTGAATTGATTGGAGTGCCATATGAATGCAAGAGGAATTTTCAGCAATTGTTCTGCGCGTTGGGCATTGGTCGCGTTTCTGCTCATTGCCTGCGCCGCGGCCCGCCTTAACGCTCAGGGATATGCATCGATCTCTGGAACCGTCTCAGATCCAAGCGGAGCGGTCATACCATCCGCAACGGTGACGGCAACACAAACCCAGTCTGGGACGGTCTCCGTGGTCAAGTCGGGTAGCGATGGCAACTATGTCTTCCCCGCGCTTTTGCCGTCGAACTATTCCATTTCTGTCTCTGCAAGCGGATTCAAGAATTACCAGCAGACCGGCATCGTGCTCCAGGCCGATCAGGCGTTGAACCTTAGTATCCACATGCAGATCGGCGCCGCCACACAGACGGTAAGTGTCTCTGGCGATGCCCCGCAGGTTGACGTCACCACTGGAACCTTGTCGCAGGTCATCGACCAGGCGAGCGTGCAGGATATACCGCTGAACGGCAGAGCCGCGGCCTCGCTGATTACGCTGGTCGCCGGCGTGGTGGATGCCACCAACGAGGGCAACGGGTTGAACCAGGGCAACGGAAAGACATTTTCCGTCAACGCGGTTCAGGTTGCCAGCGTGAACGGGACTCTGCCCAACCAGGATAATTTCCTTTTGGACGGCGGCAACAACGTGGACGAGATGACCAACGTGAATGGTCCGTACCCGATGCCGGATACGATCCAGGAATTCAGCGTGCAGACCAGCAACTACAACGCGGAATTTGGGCAGAGCGCCGGCGCCATGGTCAACATCGTGACCAAATCGGGCGGCGAACAGTTCCACGGCGATCTCTTTGAATATCTGCGCAATGGATTCTTCAACGCCGAGTCGCACTTTTCGCCGGCGGGCACCCAGGACACTTACCACAGGCACCAGTTCGGCGGCACGGTTGGCGGACCGGTGATAGTTCCCCATTTCTCGAAGGGCAAGAGCACGCAATTCTTCTTCGGCTATCAGCACACGTTGATTCACACGGGATCGAGCTCGCCGACGGTCACGGTTCCCACCCTCGCCGAAGAAGGCCTGACCACGGGCGGTGGATCGCTCGGCTATGCCGATTACAGCAACCTCTGCACCGGCGGCTGGAACGGGTCGAACTTCTGCAAGACCGCCAGCCAGCAAATCTATAACCCGATTACGGGCACGGAATACCCGAACAACCACATTCCGAGCGCCGACTTCGATCCGGCATCGGTTGCGTTCGAAAAAGCTTTCCCCACGGCCAGCGCGGATGCGGGCGCGGGAAAGATCGGCAACCTGGTCAACTATCTCTCTGCCACGCAGAATTATCTCGACGAGTACAACGCGCGAGTCGACCATAGCTTTGGCGCCAACGACCACCTTTTTGGCCACTACTTTTACGATTGGTTCCAGCAGCCGGCCATCTACGACGCCCATAACCTGCAAAGCTACACCTCCTACTTCAATACCCGCTACCAGAACGCCGTGCTGGCCGAAACCCACACTTTCACCACCAACCTGCTAAACAATCTTGTTCTCAATTACCAGCGCGAGATATCGTTGCGCGGGGGACCTCCGAATAGCGGCAACATCACGCAGTTCGGCGTCCAGAACCTCTGGCAGCCCACCACCGGCCCTTATATGGCCGCAAGCATTACCGGCTATTTCAAGGTGGGGTCATCGGCGTTTGCCGGTTGGGAACGCAATAACTACACCTTGAATGACGACCTGCACTGGGTGAAGGGCGCTCACAACCTTGCTTTTGGCGGGCACGTCGAGTTAAGCAAGTTCGACGTCACCAACGTGTTTACGTCCTACGGCGGCTTTACTTTCGCCCAGGCCGGCTCCTCCTTCGCGATTGGCAACGTCAATGCCATGGCGAATTTCCAGACCGGCTTCCTCCAGTCGTTCGGCCAGGGCAACTATGAACAGGTGAACGACCGCAACAACTTCCCCGGTGTCTATGCCCAGGACAGTTGGAAGGTGAATCACCGGCTGACCTTGAACTATGGCGTGCGCTGGGAGGACTTCGCCCCGTGGGCCAACAACATCAGCAAGCAGACGGCTTTCAGTCCCACTGCGTATGGCGCCAATACGGGCACGTCTCAATACCAGATTGCGACGTCATCGGCAGCAGCAGGATTGCCCGCCGGCCAAGTAAAAGGATTGCCTGCCGGCATGGTGCTCTCGGGCGACCCAGGGTTCCCAAAGAACGGCGTGAATAACAAGTACACGCAGTTCATGCCGCGGGTCGGTTTCGCATACGACCTATACGGCGATGGCAAGACGTCGCTGCGCGGCGGCTTCGGCATGTTCTACCAGGATCGCATGCCGGGCTTCTTCAACCTTTCGCAGGCCAGCGACGTGCCCAATACGATCTCCGTTGCACTCACCAATCTGGCGGGAACCGCAGGCAACCCCGGTGGACCGTTCAGCAACCCGTATTGCACGGGATGCGCGAACGGTTCCTATGGCAATCCTTTCCCCTTCACCCTGCCCTTCAAGTCCGGGCAGGCCTTCCCGAACGCAGTCTTCGTGGGTGAGTATGACCCATCGGGCAACTTCCAGGTTCCTTTGACCAACGACTACAACCTGACCATCGAGCAGCAGCTCGGTTCGAGCTGGGCCATGCGACTGGCCTATGTAGGTTCCCACTCGACGCATCAATATGTGAACCTGGAAATCAACCCGGCTGTGAACACAGGCAGCATCGCAGGCGGCAAACTGACCTTCCCTGGCGGCACTTCAAACGCCAACACCAGAAGGGTGTATAACACCGCTCCTACCGTCGGACCCTGCGTGACAACCACAGGCTGCAACACAAACTACTCGCAAATCGTCGAAGCGGCCATGATCGGCGATGCCCACTTCAACTCCTTCCAGGCCACTATCCAGAGAAAGATGTCGCACGGTCTTTCGCTGCTGGCCAACTACACCTGGTCCAAATCCTACGACGACCTGCCGCAGGCCACGCGCGTATCCAATACGGAAGATATCAACGCGGGCGAGTCGTACGTCTATCCGCTCTATCCCTCGAATGCTACCGGTGTCCCGGCGGCAGCCATTGTGCCGGACATCAAGGCTCTCGACCGCGGCGTGTCGGACATCGATCATCCGCAGGCTTTCTCGGTCTCGTATGAGTGGGCGCCTCCGAAGCTCAACAACGGCTATGGCTTGCTTCGGGCCATTGTGAACGACTGGCGGACCTCTGGAATTATTCAGACCCACTCCGGCGACGCGCTTACTGCCTACATGGGATCGGATAACTCATCGACGGGTCTCAGCCAGGATCGCGCGCAGCGGGACTTTACCCAGTCGGCTTACCTGAAGAACAAACGCGGCGGGGGCGATTGTCCGACAACTAAAATCTGCGAAAACTGGTTTAGTCCGTCGGCTTTTTCTGTTCCTGCCAACACCGGCGCGGGCACTGGATTCGGCAATGTGGCGAAGGACTCGCTCCGCGGCCCTGGGTTCACGGTCTGGAATGCCGCCGTCGTGCGCACCTTCCCGATCTTCCGTGAAACCAATATGGATTTCCGCGCCGAGTATTTCGACGTCCTGAACCACACCATTCTCAACAACCCGAGCGTTTCAAACCCGATCAGCAGCAGTACGTCCTTCGGAACCATCACCAGTGAGAACGGAGCCGGACCGCGCATTGCGCAGTTCGCGCTCAAGTACACCTTCTAATCGAGTGCGCCAATAACTTCGGGTGGCGGGCCGTCGTGGAGAAATTACGACGGCCCGTCCCTTGTTTATGGCTAAGCCCAATCGCCAGCCGCTTCAGCTCCGGGTCCTCTTCCGAGGGCAATTCCACCTGCGCGCGCCTTATTCCCGAAGAGAAGCTCTCGCAAGGAAACCAGGGCAGAGAACTGTAAGGTCCTGGACCGATCGATTGTCGATGACTTGACCTACGGTAATGGTCTGCGATTCGATCTGCTGGGTCGCGCTCTCCACCAGCACCGTCTCGCCGGCCGTGGAAACCGCGAGGCGCCTGTTCAGAGTGACTTGCCGGGCCACGTCCAACTTACTTTGGGAACGGTGCAGGCGCTGAAGCCGGCGGCCGTTGCCTGAACCCAATAGTTGCCCGGCTGGAGCGATGGCACGTGATACAGACCGTCGGAGTCCGTGTCGATGACACGGTCGGCGATGACAAGGTCGGCGCCCGTGGCCAGGCTGTGCACCGTTCCATGCGCATGGCCGACTACGGCGCCACTGGGATCTGTCGCAGTCCCGGATAGGGTAGCGGTGGATTGGCCCCATGCCCCCTAGACACGAACGCAGAGAAGGGCAAAAAGGCACAGCAAGTGAGTATGCTTCATCATAGGGGAAGGGTCGCTCATTCGCAGGGGCGCGAATGCGAACCGATCGAGAAGGAGAATACGATATATCAGATTTCAATTCAAGCACTTTCATGGATTTCTCATGACAAGCGGCCAGCCCCTGGAGACCAAATCCTCATGCGGATCGGGCAAGGAACGGTGAGCGCGCCGATCATGCCGACTTTCCGAACCCAGGCCCCCGCGGTCAAGCGTCGCGGACCCGAGTCAATACTCAATCGGGCGATTGTTCTTGCGCATACGGCCCTGCGGGCGAGGTTATGGTACATTTGCGCCATGATCCCGAAGGCGATGGCGACATTCGCTTTGCTGATGGCTATCCCGCTTGCGCATCCGCAAACCCAAGTGACATCCGGCGCGAAGAATAGCAATAACTCCGGCACGAGTCATTCCGCTCAGGCTCAGTCACCATCTTCGGGGGCCACTGCGGCATCGGCAACCAACCCGGCAGCGAGTCCGGCCCTGAGGCCGGATTGTCAGGGCGGCTCCTGCGATTTTCAGCCGGCTCACATCACCATTGCCACTCCGGCGCCCGCGCCTGCGCCCTGGCCTCTCCAGGATCGCATTGCCTGGGGAGCCAATGTGCTGCTGGCCCTGCTGGGCTATGCCGGAATCATGCTGGCGCTTTCAACGCTGAAAAAGATCGAACGCCAAACCAAGTACGTAGAAACTGCAGCCACGGCCGCGGCAGAAAGTGCGCAAGCCGCATTGCTGCATGCTCAGTTCATTCTTCATTCAGAGAGGCCCTGGGTGCTGGTTACGGTGGTGGCCTCGCCAAGCGTTGAAAACGGGTTCATCGTCGTGGCCACGAATCGCGGCCGGAGTCCGGCGCGCGTTATCGCGATTTCGAATGAGACGAGGATTGCGGTTGACGAATCACAGCTACCCGGAATCCCCGAGTACTCGCCTGTAGATCCGGAGCTGCCGCCTGTCTCCATTATTCTGCTGCCAGGCGAATTCACCAACATCCGGTCCTTCTGCCGTGACGATGTAAAGGGGGCCTGCGATTCGGAGGAGAAACTGCGACGGATCGAGGACTGGGAAGAGCGGATCTTCCTCTATGGAAAGCTTGCTTACAGGGACCTTATGTCGCCTACCGAAGAGCCGGCTCATGAGACCGGCTGGTGCTGCCGGTATATCCACGGACGGCAGAAGAGCGGGCTGGTGATGGCCGGGACGCAGGAATACAACCAGCACACCTGAGATGGCCAAGCTGAATCGAATTGGATCGGACGCATCTTTGGTCCGGCGTCTGCGGATTCCTCAAGTTGCCCGCGGTGGAGCAGCGCGCAAAGCCGGGAAGAGACCAGGCAAGACCCAGGCAAACGGAAAGCGTTTTACAGGGTCGCCCGAGCGATGGAAATTCTCGCGTTATTCGGTTTGCGCTCCGGGGTTGGTTCGCACAAAGACCACGGAGGTGTTGTCAGAGTAGACCATTTTCCACTCGTGCAGGAGCGGCAGAATGTGAATCATCTGGGATTGCGCGGTCAAGAGGCAGAAGCTGACTTTGTATTTGTGAAGGAGGAGATTCGGGTCGCTCTGCATTGTCGCCCAACTTCCAAATTCGCCGAGGAAACCCGACCACTCGTAGACATCGGTTCGGCCGTCCATCATCACTGGGTATTCCGGTGCGGCCCAGATCATGTAGCCCCCAAAGGGGTAGTCATTCAACATCGGTCCGGAGAGGTGATTGGCCCGCATGAATTCCAACGCCCTCACAGGGCTTTCAGCATCCACCTGACTTTCCAGGTTCTGGCGGCTCGGGAAGGCCAGGAAGGCCGCCAGCAGCGACAACCCAAGGAACACGGCGTTTGGCCAGATGCGATCCTTTTCGAATTCGTAACCCTCCCAGGAGCCGGCCAACTGACGTGACAGGATGGGAGCGGCCAACACTCCGAACACGATCAGCATGCGCACATGGCTTACCGCAAGCCAGGTGCCCAGCGCCAGCAGCAGCAACTCGTCGAGGAACAACTCGGACTGACGAACGATGGCCAGAAGGAGACAGCACAGAACAACGGCCATCAACCCGACGCCGCGCGCTTCCGTCATTTGAAGCGGCGCCCATTCCTGCACATTGGCCATCAGGATGTGCATATTCATCAATGTGTCGAATGGGTAGAGGATCTGCTTGATGCCGGCTGGATTCAGGAACAGCCCGAGCACGGAGAGGACAAGTGCCCACGCCAGAGGTCTGCGGCAATGCGGATCCCAGCGATGCGATACCAGCGAGCCCATCTCGAACTCGAAAAAGGAGCTTGCCAGATAGACTCCCGCAAGGACGATGCCAAGAACGAAAGATGCGTGGCAGTTTATCCAGACAATAAACACGACTGGAAGCCAGAAGAACCATCGGGGATTGCGCGTGCGTCCGGCGTGAACGATCATGAGTTCCGCGGCCATCAGAAGATAAGAGATCATCTGCGGGCGGATGGAAAATCCGATGGTCGCGAAGAACCAGAGGATCATGGCCCCGGCAAAAGCCACTTTGGCATTTCCTGAATACAGCCAGCAAAGACAATATCCGAGGATTAGAAGCGCAGCAGTGAGCGAGCATAACCAGAGCATCAGGCCGGAATACCCGCCCCATAAGTAGGCGCAGTAAATCGACACCTCCGCGAGCCATTCCTGGGGTGTGATTGCCTGGTGGTTGGTGGTGTACGAGAAAAGATCGTGAGCGGGGATGCTGTGGGTCGTCCAGATGATCTGACCCATCTTGAGGTGCCACCACAAATCAGGGTCGTCGAATCGCCCGCGCACTGTGAGCATGGCGAGCACAACGAAAAGTCCGGCAAGCATTACCGGGAACGAGAAGATCCTTTGTAATACCCGCACAGCGTTGCACCTATTTCCCGCCATGCACGTATTGCGAACTCAGGCGGTTGCCGACTCCCTCAGATTGTGCTCGTACATCTGATCAGGTTCGGCAAGCCGTATCAGGCGATGAAGGTAAGCCCTTGAGATGCAAAGGCTGCGCGCGGCAAGCGTTTTATTGCCATTATTCTCGCGAACGGCTGAAACGGCAAGCTTTACTTTAAATTCGTGAATCTGACGTTCAAAGGAACCGGCCGGCAGGTAATCGCGGATATCCACGACGTCGTCCATTCCGGACGCATCCTCATCTTGAGTGTTGAGGGTCAAATCTTCCGCGCGCACCATTTGAGCAGGAGCGAGAATGATGGCTCGCTGCATCACGTTTTCGAGTTCGCGCACATTGCCTGGCCAGGAATAACTCTGCAGCATTTCCAGCGCATCAGGCTCAATGCCGTCCATCGGCTTCTGAAAGCTCTTTGAATACCTGTTCAGAAAATGCCATGCGATCACGGGAATGTCTTCCGGATGCTCGTGTAATTTCGGCGATTCAATCCGCATCACGTTGATGCGGTAGAAGAGATCCTGGCGGAACTTGCCTTCGGCTACCAACTGGGCCAGGTCGCGATGGGTGGCAAAGATGAGGCGCGCCCGCAGGGGGACAAGGCGGCTGCTGCCCAGGCGGCTGAATTCCATCTGCTGCAGGACGCGGAGGAGTTTGACCTGAGTGAAGAGGCTGAGGTCGCCGATCTCATCGAGGAAGAGCGTGCCGTCGGCGGCCTGCTCAAAGTAACCTTCGCGCGATCCGACTGTACCGGTGAATGCGCCCTTTTCATGGCCGAACAACTCGGCTTCAATCAAGGTTTCCGGGATGGCGCCGCACGAAACTGCAACAAACGGGCGGCTGGAGCGGCAACCGAGATTATGGATGGCGCGGGCAATCAACTCCTTGCCGGTTCCACTTGCGCCTGTCACCAGGACCGATGCGTTGAGATTGGCGACGCTGCGGACCAGTTGATAGACGCGCTTCATTTGCGGACTGGAACCAATGAGCCGGTCACAGCCGGCCGGTTCTTCGAGCCGCTGTTGAACAGTCTGGAGTTGCTGCTTAAGCGAGGAGTTCTCACACGCTCTGCTCAGCATCGTCTTCAGGTCGCGGATTGAAGGCGGACGGCGGCAATACCCGAAAGCCCCGTTGCGAACCAGCTCGAATGCGGTGGAACGATGGCCATCTTCAGCCATTACTACCAACGGAATATTCGATTCAATGAGCTGGAGGGAGAATTCGACGCGATCCCTCATGGAGTCGCGATTCGAATTCAGATCCAGAATCAATACATCGCATTCGCGTGAAGACACAAGGCTGTTCATCGCTTCAGCGTCCGACTCGAAAAGCACTTGAAAGTCTTTTCCGAGAGCCGAGGCAAGAAGTGGACGTAAGGTGCGGTCTTCCGAGTACAAGCCGATTTTGATCATCTGGACGCGAACTTTCTGTCGCTTTTTGGGGGACTAGCCGTTATGGCCATGTCCCGCTTGTGGAGCAGTGTTATGTGTCTATCATCGGCAAGGTTCACTCAAATGCCAATGACTGTTTCGTGCTAGGACAGTGCGCCGTTTGCAACAGATGCCGGCGAACGCGGCGGCAAAGGTTCAATGCACCCGTCGGCCCCCGGCACAAAAGCATCTAAGGATTTTATATTCAATACTTTGTGGCGATGGGCGGATGCCGATCGGTCCGGCAGGCGCCAATGCCAGTCCAAATGCAGTTCGAAATCAGATAAGTTGTTTTCTTTCAGTATCTTGTTGAGCGCTTCCTAAGAAAATAAGGCTCAAGAGCCGGGAACGGAAAGGGGCATCCTTCTTGGAGCCTTGGGGATTGCGCTGCAAGGCATATACCACCTTTGTGTTATGCCGGCTTTCGGCAAATAGATTGATTGCCTTGATTCGGAGCCGTATCGAAAGCGGCGCTTCCAGCATTTCAATCACCATTCGAGCCCGCCGACCTCCGGGAGTGTAAACGGTCCGCTTCACCGGACCGGTCCGGTCGTAAACAGCCGTGTACACCACCGAAGCGTGTGTAACTTTATGTATCTGATTTCAAGGCATTTTTCTCTGCAACGATTTGGTTGACCGATTGCTTTGAGACGGGTGTTCCCTAATGCCGGGAAAAGGAGCATCGAGGATGCATTCAATCGCATGGTGGCCAATGGTAGCCGTTCTGGTCGTAGCGACCTTTACGGATTTGCGCAGCCGCCGAATTCCGAATTGGCTGGTACTTCCTTTCATGGCTGCAGGGTTTGTGGTTTCCGTTTGGTTGCAGGGATGGCATGGAATCGCACAGAGCTCTGAGGGTGCAGCGCTGGCCCTTGCGATTTATGGATTTCTCTTCTGGATGGGCGGCATGGGCGCGGGCGACGTGAAGCTTGCCATCGCGATCGGGGCCTGGATCGGTCCGAGCCAGTTGTTTATCGCACTGGTCATCACCGGGATGGTGGGCGGAATCATGGTTCTGTTGTGGGCGGCCTTTGCAGGATTTCTGAAAGAACTGTTTACCGGCGCGAGCGGCCTGGCATTCGGTTGGAAAGACCGCGGCGGCATTCGGGATCCTGAAATGGTCTTAAGCAATCCAATGCGGCGGAAGATGCCTTACGCGCCCGCCATCGCAATCGGAACGTTGATTTCGTTTCTTGCTCGCTAAGAGAAAAGGTTAAGCCAATGTCGACTTTGCGAACGAATTATCAGCCTCCGATTTACACGGAAGAAGACCTGCTCACGGTCGAAACAGGCGAGCCATCGATCGCCACGCCTTCCCTGGAGATTGTTCCCTCTCCCACTGAGTCTCTCGGAGTTGAGGACCTGGCGATTGTATTGATCGGTCCCAACGAGCAGCGCCGAGAGGAAGTGGCCCTGGCACTGGCCAAATGCGCCTGCACCGAAGTTCGCGCGTACTCTTCCTATCCTCCCAGCCTCGAAGATGTGCCCTTGCTGATGGAAGAGCATCACGACGTCATCATCATCGACCTGGACAGCGATCCCGAGTATGCCCTGGACGTGGTGGAGAGCATCGGCGCCAACGCTCCGGCAACGGTGATAGTTTATTCTGCGCAGGCCGACCCCGATCTGCTGGTTCGTTGCATGCGAGCCGGCGCGCGGGAGTTTCTGAGTCTTCCCCTGGAGATTGGCACGGTCGCGGAGTCTCTGGTTCGCGCCTCGGCTCGCCGGTCCGTTCATTCTCCCATTCTCTCCAATCACGGGAAGGCGAGCGGCAAATTGCTCGCATTTATGGGCGCCAAGGGCGGCGCCGGCGTAACGACGCTCGCTTGCAATTTTGCAGTGGCGCTGGCAAAAGAGTCCGGTCAGAAAACGCTGTTGATCGATCTCGATCTTCCCTTCGGAGACGCGGCACTGAATCTTGGAATCGTCCCGCAGTTTTCCACCATCGACGCCCTGCAACAGAGTGGGAGGCTGGATGGGCGTTTGCTCTCCAGCTTCCTTGTCAACCATAGCTCCGGCGTCTCGGTGCTCGCGGCTCCGGGCAGATTTCAGCCCTATCAGCCCACCGATGCGTCCGTTGACAAGCTGATGAACGTGGCCCGGCGAGAATTCGAGAACGTCGTGGTCGATTTGGGCTCGAGTGTGGATTTGACGGGGACGGCTCTATTCAAGGACGCCACCACGATCTACCTGGTAACCCAGACGGGCATTCCTGAACTGCGCAACGCGAATCGCTTGATCTCACAGTTCTTCGGCGATGGCGGTCCCAAGCTCGAAGTCGTAATCAACAGGTATGAAGAGCGCATGCTGGGTGTTTCAGAGAAGGACATAACCAAGGCTCTCACCCGGCCGGCGCAGTGGAAAATTCCCAACGATTATGCCTCTGTGAGGCGCATGCAGATCGAAGCCACTCCGTTGGCACTTGGCAACTCCCCGATCTCGCGCCAGATTCGGCAGATGGCAATGGCGGTGAACGGCAAGCCTGAGCCGGAGCCCGCGCCCAAGAAAAAGGGCTTCAATTTCTTCGGATAACGGTTTTCAGGATGCGCATGAATTTCGGAATGGAAGGTAATACGTGGAACCACTGAATCTGGAAAGTTACAAAGCGGAGATACACCGGACCCTGATCTCCAAGCTGGATCTGGAGAAACTTTCGCGCGTCAACACCAGCCAGGCGCGCCAGGCGGTCCTGGGCATCGTCAAGGAAATCATGACGGTCCAGCGCGTGCCGCTCAGCTATGACGAGCAGGAGAGGATCCAGACTGACCTGCTGGACGAAGTCTTCGGTCTCGGTCCGCTGGAACCTTTGCTGAGGGATCCCAAGATCTCCGACATTCTGATCAACGACAAGGATCATGTCTTCATCGAAAAGGGCGGACTGCTGCAGCGAGTGAACACCTCGTTTCGCGACGACCGGCACCTGATGCAGATTATCGACCGCATCGTCTCGCGGGTGGGCCGCAGAGTGGATGAGTCCTCGCCGATGGTGGATGCCCGGCTTCCCGACGGCTCGCGCGTGAACGCGATCATTCCGCCGCTGGCGCTGGACGGCCCCTCGATGTCGATTCGCCGCTTCGGCACCGGTCCGCTGGCCGCCAATCAACTTGTGGTCTTGAAGAGCATCTCCGCGGAGATGATGGAGGTGCTGTCGGCCGCGGTCAAGGCGCGCATCAGCATTCTGATTGCCGGTGGCACGGGCTCCGGCAAAACCACATTTCTCAACATCCTGTCCCAGTACATTCCGAATAACGAGCGCCTGGTAACCATTGAGGACGCGGCCGAATTGCGGTTGGCGCAAGAGAACATTGTGCGTCTCGAAACCCGGCCTCCCAATATTGAAGGCCAGGGCTCCATCAAGCAGCGCCAATTGCTTATCAACGCTTTGCGTATGCGACCCGATCGCATCATCATGGGCGAAATCCGCGGCGAAGAAGCGTTCGACATGCTTCAGGCGATGAACACCGGTCACGAGGGTTCCATGACCACCGTCCATGCCAATACCCCGCGCGACGCCATTTCCAGATTGGAATCCATGGTCGCCATGGGCATGAATCTGCCCGAGAAATCCGTTCGTCAGCAGATTGCTTCGGCCATCACCATTGTGGTGCAGGCGGCCCGAATGAGCGATGGAACGCGCAAGATTACAAGCATCTCCGAAATCACAGGCATGGAAGAGAACGTGATCAGCATGCAGGAAATCTTCTCATTCAACAAGAAGGGAATCGGATCCGACGGCAAGGTGATTGGAGTTTTCACGCCCAGCCGAATCCGTCCCCGGTTCCTGGAACGGCTGCGCATCTCCGGCATCATCCTGCCACCCAGCCTGTTCGAGAACGAAACGCAAGTCAACTGAGCGGAAAGGAGGAAATATCGATGGGATCGATGGGATTGATTATTGGATTGGTATTTCTGGGAGTCTTCGCGGCTATTGCGCTGCCGTTGATTGCCACCGGTATGCGTTCCTCCAAGGGCGCCAAAGAGGTGCGAGCGAGGCTGGAGTCGGCCCTGGCTACCGAAACCGCGGAGGTGCATGAGCTGGTTACGGATCTGCGCAAAGACGAGCAGATGAGCAGCATTCCCTGGTTGAATCGAAAGCTGCAGCAGCTGGAACTGGCGCCCAACCTGCGCAGACTGCTGGACCAGGCGAATATGAGTTGGAGCGCAGGCCGTCTGCTTGCCTTTTGCGGAGCCTGCTTTGTAATTCCAGCCTTTGTCGTCCTGATGCGCTTCGGATCCGTTCTACAGGCGGTGGGCGCAGGTGTGGTGATGGGCATGGCGCCGCTTGGCTTTGTACTCTTCAAGCGCAGTAAGCGCTTCGGCAGGTTTGAACGGGATTTGCCGGAAGCACTCGACCTGATGGTAAGCGGCCTGCGCGCCGGGCACAGCTTGATTGCGGCCATGGGCCTGGTCGGCAGGGAATGCCCCGACCCGGTGGGAGGGGAATTCAAGACCTGCTTTGAAGAACAGAATTACGGTCTTGAACTGAAGTCCGCCCTCGACAATCTCATCGAACGGGTCCCGCTGCAGGACCTGAGAATCGTCGCCACGGCGATCACGATTCAAAAAGAGAGCGGGGGAAACCTGGCCGAAGTGCTTGACAAAACCGCATATGTCATCCGGGAGCGGTTCCGCCTGAAGCGCCAGATCCAGACCCATACGGCCCAGGGAAGACTTACCGGCTGGATTCTCACTCTATTGCCGGTGGGACTGGGAATCGCAATCTACATGATTAATCCGACCATGATGAGCATCCTTTGGACGCGGCAGATCGGCATCGACTTGCTCTGGGCCTCAGCCGCCATGACAGTGGTCGGCGGGCTGGTCATTCGCCATATCGTCAACATGGAAGTTTGAAGGGAATTTATGGCATTAGTAATCGTTGCATTTTTCGCCGTATTCATGCTGATCGCGAGCGGGGCCGTGATGATGTTTTATCGCGAACCCCTGCTTCAACGAATTTCCGAGGCAATCAATCCTCGTCAGGAAAAAAAGAAAAAGAACATGGTCGAGACCATCCGCGAGTCCGGATTTTCGGTCGGCGCGATGGTGGGGCATCTCGAGCACATTCTGCCCAAGAGCCAAACGGAGATGTCGGTTGTACTGAAGCGGCTGACCCGCGCCGGCTATCGCAACGATTCCGCGATAAGAATGTTTTATGGTTCCAAGGTTTTTGTTCCTCTGGCGCTGTGCGCCCTGGCTTTCGTTACCGGCTTGGCCAGCTTGAGCGAGTTTTTCGTGTATTCCGCATGCCTGGGCATGGGATTCCTGGCACCGGATTTCTGGTTGGGGTGGAAGATTTCCGGCCGGCAAAAGCGCATTGAACGCGGTCTTCCCGATGTGCTGGACCTTCTGGTCATCTGCATCGAGGCCGGCCTGAGCCTTGACCAGGCCACGGCCCGCACGTCGCAGGAGTTGAAAAATGCGCAGCCCGAGTTGTGCGATGAATTTGGAATCCTGGTGCTGGAGCAGCGTGCCGGGCGCGCCCGCGCCGAGGCCTGGAAGAATCTGGCCGATCGGACCGACGTAGATAGTTTGCGGAACCTGGTTTCGGTGCTGGTTCAGTCAGAACAGTTTGGAACCAGTGTTGCCAAAACGTTGCGGCAACATGCCGATTCCCTGAGAACCCAGCGCATGCAGAAAGTGGAGGAGCTGGCGGCAAAAACCTCGGTCAAACTGGTTTTCCCGCTTGTTTTTTTCATCTTTCCGGCACTGTTCCTGGTGACCCTGGGACCGGCCGTCATTTTGATGATGGAGTCATTCAAGACATTCTTCAACAGTTGATGAAAGGAGGAGGAATATGGACGCAACCACAATTATCCGGATCGTATCCGGCGTGCTCTTTGTGATCGTGCTGGGAGTTCTTGTCCAGCGCCGCCGCACTCGGGTGAACTAGCGTGAATTACCCCTTGGGTTCAGCGGCACCGCAACAACCCGGCGGATGCCGCTGACCGGTTCTACAATTGCGCTGCCTGGGTGTCTTTTCCGGATATCGTTAGATCTGGGAAGCGCAGGTAGGATTCTCATAAAGGAAGGAAGAAACCATGGACGGTGCCACGATTATCCGGATCGTTGCCGGTGTCTTTTTTGTAGTTGTGTTGGTGATTCTGATTCAGCGTCGCCGCACACGGGTAAAGTAGCCCAGATTTTTGTTCCAGATCCGACGGAACCGTGACTTCAATCAAGGGCCGCCGGATAGCTAAACTCTCCCGCTTGACTGGGGAACGCCGGCTGTACGGCGCTCGACCACGAACCTGCGTGACGGCGGGAGACCTGACGTGTGCTCGTTAAAGCCAGGCAATTGCAGAGGATTGGAGAACGTGGAATCAAATGGCAAAGAGACTTGAATGGCCGGCTTGGAGCATGGAAGCAGAACCGGCTACCGCGTGCGCGCCGGCGGTAGCGAATTCCGCGGGACCCCGGGCGCATTGCGCATATAACCAGACTCGAGAATGCTTTCTCGGCCTTGAGGTCACTACAGGCGAGTTTTCCTATGCGAAGCTCGAAGCCAAGCTTGCAGAACGGGAGCTCAGATCCGGCGAAGGTCTATGGCTGATCCCGTTCCACGGAATTCCGGTGAAGGGCCTCTATGCCCCGCTTGACTTGATTTACCTCGATGAGGATTGCCGGGTCACGGAGGTCGTCGAATCCTATCCGACGTTCCTGGCCAGCGCTGCATGCCCGCAGGCCGCAAGCGTACTGGTTCTTCCCGCCCACTCGATCTATTCATCGCAGACGCAGATGGGCGATCAAATGGTGTTGTGCTTGGCCGAAGAGATGGAGTCGCGGTTGGAGCGGCTCTCCTCCGCACGCGACGATTCCGCCGTTGTGCAAGGCGCGGTTCTGCTCAGAGAGCAGCCTCTTTGGAGCGGGGGCCCCGGTCTTCTGGAATTAGAGCACCCCTCCCAGGATGCGCGGGGCATTCAGCCGCAAGCGCTGGAGATGAGCCTGATCGAGCCTGGAATAAAGGCCGTGAGGCCGCCCAAGAATTGGCTGCAACGCTGGTGGTCGCCCGATCCGCGCAAGGCTCCGCGGGAAGCGGAGCCAGGTTTGGCGGCCTATTACTGGAATGGCGCCGCTCCAAGCGAGCATGTCGTTCGAGACATCAGCTCGACGGGTTTGTACCTGCAGACGGAAGAGCGCTGGTACCCCGGAACCCTGGTCCTGATGACCCTGCAAAGGACAAACGCTGGAGAAGAGATTGCCGAGCGGTCGATCACCGTCATGTCCCGCGCTGTCCGGTGGGGAAACGATGGAGTTGGTTTGCAGCTAGTCTTCCCCGAAGACCAGAATTCGCGGAAAGCCAAGAATTTGCAGTTGGACGGGGCGAATAAGAAGGAATTCGCGGGGTTCCTGCAACAGCTTTTGAAAGCGAAAAGTTAGGCGCCCCCGAGGAGCGTAGCGCGGGCACCGGCGCCTGTTGAGGACCCGAGGGGAATCCGGAGGCCCAGCAACACTGCAAAATCTGCAAGTGTGTCGGCCTGGCGCGAACAGTGCGTTTGGAGTGATTATGGGAATTCGGAGGGAAGAACACGGCCAAGTGCTGGTCATCACTGCTCTCAGCATGACCGTTATCTTTGGCTTTCTGGCGTTCGCGATCGACGTCGGCTTGTTGTTCAACGACAAGCGCAAGCTGCAGAATGCCGTCGACGCAGCTGCGACCAGCGCGGCAATCGATTACATGTTCAACAATTCGCAGACAACGGCGACCGCCGCGGCGAACGCTGCGATCACGGCGAACCAGATATCGAACCCTACAGTCACCGTAAATTACGCTCCCAATATCACTTCTTCGTACCACAATGCCGCCAACTATATTGAGGTGATCGCCACTCAGCCCGAGAACACATTTTTCATGGGTATATTCCACCAAAAGTCAGTCACCGTATCGGCCAGGGCCGTGGCCGGTCTTCCGGGACGTGGCAACGCGTGCGTCATTGTGCTGGATCCCAATGCATCGGGCGCGATGACTCTGCAGGGGTCCTTTGATGTCTCAGCGGATAGTTGCGGCGTGGTTGTCGACTCAAACTCCCCCTCTGCCTTGCAATTTACTGGAGGGGGCGGCTCCCTCTCCGCAGGGTATGTTTCTGTCGTTGGAGGAGCCAGTGGGCAGACAGGCGACAGTTCGCCTGCTCCGGTGACCGGAGCCGCCCCGATAAACAATCCTTTCCCCAGCCTCACCGGGCCGAATCCCAGCACGGACTGTACCACCGGCCCTACTGGCAATACAAATACGGGGACATCGATAACCGCCAGCACAGCATTAAAGACGGTCAACAACATTACATGCTTCACCGGTAGTAATGTCACGACCAGCGGCACCGTAACTTTGCCATCGGGAGTCCTCGTCTTTGAGAACGGCGTCACCCTTGGGGGCACTGTCACTTCGGGGGCAAGCGGTACCACTATCGATGTTTACAGCGGCTCCTTCAACGTAAGCACCGGTTCGTCGCTGTCTATCACCGCGCCCACAAGCGCGCCTACGTCGACCGTCCCATCCGGGATTGCCCTCATGCAACCGGCGTCCAACAGCTCTGAGATCCAGGTTCAGTTTGGCGCATCCTACGGAACTTTTGACGGGATCATCTATGCACCCACCGCTGAGTTGTATCTGCAGGATAGCGGCGGCGACAAGAGCGGGGGCGTTACGCTGACGACCGACTTGATCGTGGACACACTTTATGACAAGACTGCGACTCTTACCATTCACAGTTACACAACGGCGTTTGGGAACTCATCCCCGCTTACGGCAGTTGCGCTGGTGGAATGAAAAGGAGGCACGAAATGACCTGTGAGAGGCTTCAATTGCGCGGAATGATGAGCAGGCGGCGCGACAGCGAGTCCGGCCAATCGATGGTGGAACTCTCCCTCATGCTGGTGTTTATCCTTTTCCCTGTACTGATTGGCGCAGCCGAATTTGCGCGGGCGGCCTATGCCTACATCGAGGTGTCAAATGCTGCCAGGGCCGCCGTATCCTACGGCGCGCAGACTCACGCCACGGCTCTCGACACAGCGGGGATGCTGACCGCGGCCAGAAACGATTACGCGTTCGATCCCACGAAACTTACGCTGCTGACATCGTCGTATGTCTGCAATTGTTCCGACACCGGGAACAGCGTAAGCTGCTCTGACGGCACGGCCTGTTCCGGCGCGCACATTGAGTTGACCCTGACTGTGCAGACGACCGCGACATTCAACCCGGGGTTCTATGAGCCATTCCTTTCAAGGTCTTTTACTATCAACGGCATCGCCGTGCAGAAGGTGTTGCAGTGAGGAGTCGGAAGACAGCAACCGGGAGGGAGGGTGAACCAATGCGCAGGGTTCGCGGCTATTTCAGCATGTCCCGCCTTTCGCGGGCCGTAGGCATTTTGGACAAGATAAAGAAACGTTGCAAAGTTGTCCGCGGCGATGAGGGCTCAACACTGGTCGAGTTTGCGCTTTCTTGCTCTGTCCTTTGCATGGTGCTGTTCGGCATCGTTCAGGTATCCCTCCTGGTCTACTCGTACGACTTTGTTTCAGAGGCGGCCCGCGATGGCGCCCGCTACGCCATTGTCCGGGGAACAAGGTGCACAGCGCTCCCTGATTGCAACGCGACGTCAGCCCAGATTCAAACGCATGTGCAGTCTTTGAGCTATCCCGGAATCACCACCAGCAACCTGACCGTCACCGCGATATGGTATAAGGCGGCCACAGCGCCGCCCAACATGACCTGGTCAACCTGCACTGTAAGCCCGTGCAACGTGATTGGAAACGCCGTGAATGTGACTGTGCAGTATCCCTTTCAATTGACGATCCCGTTTTGGGGGACCTCCTCCGTCAACCTGAGCAACTCGTCGCAGATGGTGATGGCGCAGTGAGGCGCGGCGCCTATTGACGAAGTGTTCTTGTTGAGCCGATCTGTACGGGCCCGGCGCGAAGCTTATTGAATCTCTTCAGGAATGATCAGCAGGACTTCCACTCTTGCAACCTGCCCGTTCTGGGTTGCCGGCCTGAATTGCCAGTTCTGAAGAGAAGCCAGCACGAACTGCCCCATCGGGAATTGCGGAGGGAAGACGATGCCGAGTGTCTCGAATCGGCCGGCTTTATTGATGTAGCCGTGGACCATGATGGTGTTGACATCGACAGGGTCGCGCGGAATGTTCGGGCGCACGATGTTATAGGGCCACGGCGCTTCCAGGCGAGCGATGTTTCCCGCGGACGCGGCCTCGTCTGAGCGGGGAAGAGAATACTGAAGAATCCAGCTTCGGGCCAGTCCCACGTGCAGATAAACCGTGTAGGCCAGCCTGCCGCCCCATACCCTGGCCAATTCAGGAAACTGGTCCTCAAGTGAAGCTCCTACCACGACCGCGCCAAACTGTCCGTCCCTGGGCAGAGTGATCCTTGTGGCTGAAGGCTGGCTGCTCTGGCCGGAGGCGGCATCCGGTTGATTCTGAGCCGAGGAATTCGCGCCATCGGCTGCACCTTTCCCCACTCCTCCTTTTCCTTCTTTAGGAGTATTTCCCGGCGCTGAGGAGTTCAGCGCCCGGCCTTGCGCCAGCAGCCCTGGCGATTCAGTAGCCGCGGATTCGTTTACAGGGGGCAGCACAACGGTGCCCTCCTTCATGCGCAAATCAGAAAGGGACATAACCGCCGCGGGCGTTGGTTGCGCGGCAGGCTGGGAGACGGTTGCCGGCGCCAATTGCACTTTCTCAGGCGCCGTAACTGAGATTGGTGAAGTTGTGCTGGGGAGAGTCGTCAGTTTTGGCGTCGGCACCGGGCGGGCCGCGATGCTGATATCGGCCAGGTTCAATTGTTCATTCGGTGGATTCGGGACCGGCGCAACATCGGCAGCCGTCGCTCTTTCAGGCAGAGGCGCAACGATGGTCTTCACCGGGGCGATCTGCGGCGACCAGATAACCATTGTGGGGACCGGGACTTCCTGGGTCAACGCGAGTTGAGTGGAGATATCGGGCTGGACCAGCGTCTGGGGACCCAGCTTAGCCTTTGCAACTCTGCGCAAGACAGGAGGAGGCGTATCCGGCTTGCCATCGGGCGCAGCGGGCTCCTTCCTGGGCTCCGTGCGAGGATAGCTCGCCATGTGGCGCGCCGCGCGCTGCATTTGCTGCTCGGGCGATTCAAGGTCGATGTTGCGTACCGTGTAGCGCTGGGCGATCGCCCGGGTATCCAAATGGGGGGTGTACATGAACCCGAAACCCACCAGGCTCAGCGCCATGCAGTGAAAGACAAGCGAAGCCACAAAGGAGGTCGGCTGCTGGCCGATATCGCTGCTCTGCGTAAAGAGCGTTATCGTGCGGGAAGACCTCATGTACAAATGAACTCCCTCCCTGCGGCCCCTCATTAATCCCATTGTAGCCTTTAAAAAGTCACTTAAGACCAGGATGGGACTCATAGCTCTCTTGATACCTAAGTTGTATTTGAATGCACTTCGCGCGGGGCTATGCTCCCTTTGGGGAATAAACTGAACCCGCTGCTGCTCTGGAGCGGGTCCTCGTCAACTCCCCCGGCGGGCTTGGCCCGCAAACGGGAAATGTTTACCTGGTCGGGAAGATTGGCGCAGGAGACAGAAAGGCAGAGCTGGCGGAAGCGCCAGTTTATGCAGGTCAATCTATGAATCGAAGGCTGCTTACAATTCTTCTCGTCGCGTTCCTGATCGCTGGCGGGTGCGCTCTTCTGGTCTACAGGATCGTGAGCAATCGCGTGGTGTCCGCAAAGCCCGTGGCGACCACGGTGGTGGTTGCAGCGGCTACGGACCTGAAGCTCGGCACGCTTCTGACCGCCACTAACCTGACTACCTCGGAAATAAAGGGACCAGTGCCGAAGGGCGCCATTCTCAAGCCTGCGGACGCCATTGGCCGGGGTGTAATTTCGGATCTTTACGAAGGCGAGCCAATTCTTGAGAACAGGCTGGCGCCCAAAGGTTCAGGGGGCGGATTGGCTGCCACTATTCCCCAGGGCATGAGGGCGTGCGCGGTCAAGGTGGATCAGGTTGTCGGCGTCGCCGGATTCGTCACTCCCGGCATGCGCGTGGACGTTCTTGTTTCCGGCGTGCCGCCTGACGCGCCGCCGGCGGTCGGCACGATAACGAAGACAATTCTTCAGAACATCGAAGTCCTCTCGGCCGGCACAGATATTCAAAAAGACGCTGAGGGCAAACCGCAGCAGGTGCAGGTGGTCAATCTGCTGGTTACTCCCGATCAGGCGCAGACCCTGAGCCTGGCTACCGGTCAGTTGAAGGTTCAACTCGTGCTGCGCAATCCGACGGATACAAAGATCGCACAGATTTCCGACACGGCCATGAACCAGATGTTCGTGAATACCTCTGCTCCGCGGCCTACCGGGGTCAGAGCCCGCAGAGTGGCGCCCAAGGTCTTTACGATCGAGGTCATCAACGGTACAAAGTCGAGCGAAGAAAAATTCAGTTCTCCCGAGGCCAAACAGTGAGAGCGATTGCCAGGGTATCCATTGCTTGTTTCAGTGCCTTGAGTTTTGTCCTGCTGGCGGGAAGGCTTTCGCTCGCCCAGGCTCCGCCGTCTCCTTCGCAGGCCCCAGGGGCGTCCCTTCAGGATTCAGCAAACGAGCTTTCCGTAGCGGTGGGCAAGACAGTGCTGGTGGATTGCGTGCGGCCGGTATCGCGGGTTGCGATCGGCCTGGGCGATGTGGCCGAGGCGACCGCAATCTCCCGGAACGAGATCATGGTGAACGGCAAATCTGCCGGAGAAACCAGCCTGATTATCTGGGATGATCACGGCGGCCGGCAGTTCTTCAACGTGACAGTGCGAACGAGCGCAACCGCATTGGACACGAGCATGGAGTCGATTCGCCGCGAGCTGAGAACCGAACTCCCCGGTCAAACACTGAATCTTACCTCGGAAAATGGCGTCATTTACATGCGCGGCACGGTGAACGACCTGATCAGTTCAGGGCGGGCAGTCCAGATCGCTTCCACGGGCGGCAAAGTGGTCAATCTGCTCAATGTGATGGTTCCGCCTCCCAGGCCGCAGATTCTGCTCAAGGTTCGCTTTCTAAGCGTGGACCGCAACAAGGCGAAGACCCTTGGAATTAACTTCTTCAATCTCGGATTGGGAAATACGATTGGGGCGATTTCCACCGGGCAATTCTCTCCACCCTCCGTCACGGGCGGGGGAGGTTCCAACTCCAGCGGTGCTTCTGGATCGATAGGGTCGGCCGCAATTTCGAATGACGGCAATTTCTTTGTATACTTCCCTGGTCTGAATGCGGGCGTGACGATTACGGACCTGCAGACCGAAGGCCTGGCGGAGGTATTGGCGGAGCCGAACGTGATGGCCATGGATGGCAGAGAGGCCAGTTTCCTGGCTGGCGGCGAATATCCCTATCCGATGGTCCAGGGGTCTTCGGCCGGCGGCGCGGGAGCAGTCACAATCGCTTTTAAGGAGTACGGAGTCAGGCTCAACTTCATCCCGACCATTACTCCGCGCGGAACCATCCGTCTTCAGGTGGCGCCCGAAGTCAGCGCGCTGGATTTCGGCAATGCCGTGCAAATTTCAGGATTTAATGTACCTGCTATTACGACCCGGAGGGTGAATACCGAAGTCGAGTTGGGCGATGGTCAATCCTTCGTGATTGGCGGTCTTCTCGACAACCGCGAAACCGAGACCTTCGAGAAGATCCCCTTCATCGGAGACATTCCGATCCTGGGCAAGTTCTTTCAGTCGAAGTCGACTAACCGGACCAACACTGAACTGATTGTGCTGGTAACGCCGGAGATCGTATCGCCGATAGAGGCGGGAGCCGCAACCCCTGAGCCCAAATTCCCGGCCAAGTTCCTGCCGCCCAACTCCAACATCCCGATGCATACTCCGGACGGCAAGACGGCTGCAAACACCGTAGCTCCCCCACCGGCAACTCTGCCCGTTGAGAAGTTGATCGAAAGCCAGAAGCCCGAGCAGCCCCTGGTAGTCGAAAGTGGCACTGGAGGGTTTGGCACCGGAGGAACCTCAAACGTGGGCTCAACAAGTGCACCTCCTCCGCAATAGGATCTGCGGCCAGGGCGGACGATGGGATTCAGGACGAATCAATGAAACCAATTAACAGGATTTTTTCCGCGGCGCGGAGCCAACCGGCTTCGCGCCGCTCGATTACTCCGGATACACGATTCAAGGTCACGAACAGTTCCCGCGGCACGGTGCTTGCGACTCGTCTCGAGGTGGCAGATAGCGCCCCGAAGCGCAGCAAAGGCCTCCTGGGACGTCAGGGGCTCGCTCCAGGAGAAGGTCTGTGGATCGTTCCCTGTGAATCCGTCCACACCTTTTTCATGCGCTTCCCCATCGATCTCGTTTATCTGGACCGCAAGAATGTAGTCAAAAAGGTAAGGAGCGAGGTTGGCGCCTGGCGTCTGTCTGCCTGCCTCTCAGCGCACTCCATTCTCGAGCTTCCCGCAGGCACAATCCGCAACACGCAGTCCCAGCCCGGAGATACGCTTGAGTTTTCGTCCTCTTCAAAATTACAGCCGGATCGCTGACAGCGAAGGCACTCCTGATTAGGCTTCAGTCGAATTGCTGTTCAAAGGCAAAAAGCCTCTCCTCGTTTAGCGAATTAGAGCAGATTCGGAAATGGTGTAGACCATAGGGCTTTCCCTCAGGGGCTAAAGCCCATTGATTTCATTGGAGCTTTGCGGCACGGCTAAAGCCGTGCCCTTTCAAAACTGGTCTACGGTA